>Ga0214917_10001877_pt1 | contig 26482 bp, 27 predicted proteins | sample LL_1208_BB_MetaG_FD_177983 | JGI IMG/M metagenome (GOLD analysis project Ga0214917, IMG submission 177983) | Freshwater microbial communities from Lake Lanier, Atlanta, Georgia, United States - LL_1208_BB | ecosystem: Environmental > Aquatic > Freshwater > Lake | place: USA: Georgia | collected... | reverse complement strand
GCGTATATTCAAATGAATTTTGCGGCGTCAATAGCATTGCAATGCCATCGTGGTCCGCAAAGGCCAATGATTCCTCATAGCCGCCGTTGACAATGAGAATGTTCTCCTTGGCAATGCCAGCCCCCAAGAGCGATGGCACGATAACGGGCAGCGTATGTGCCGAAAACTTTTGGCAGGTGCTAATGCAAAATCGTACTGAGCTTGGCGATAGTTGCATGATCATTCCCCTGCGCCCATAGTATAAACGCGGCTTATGATGTCGAAGATTCTTGTTCTGTCATGGCAAAAATTCTTTATTGCGGCGACGCTTTTGTAGAAACTGGCTTTGGCCGCGTAGCCGAAAACCTGCTTCCCGCACTGGCCGAGCACCATGAAGTGAGCGTATTGGCCGTAAATTACCACGGCGATCCGCACGAGGAGGCGCGTAAATACGACACCTATCCGGCCATGCTCCATGGCACCGATCCGTTTGGCTCCCATCGAATTGCGGACTTAGTGCAGCGCATTAAGCCTGATCTTGTGTGGGTGACGAATGATGTGTGGGTGGCCATCACATTGTGGGACGCCGTAAAGGAACTCAAGGAAAAGCTTGGCTTTAAATTCTTTGTTTACACTCCCATTGACAGTTACGGCATTTTCCCTGAATTACTGACTCCCATTGATGCTTGGGATGGCATTGCCACTTACACGGAATTTGGCGCAGAGGAAATCCGCAAGATTGGCTACAAGAAGGAAGTAGGCATCATTCCTCATGGCACTGACTTCACCAAATTTTTTCCATTGGACAAGGAAGAATGCCGAGAAAGCTTGGGCGTGCCACAAGATGCCTTTATTGTTTTCAATGGCAACAGGAACCAGCCACGTAAGCGCATTGATTTAACAATTAAAGGCTTTATTAAATTCGCCAAAGATAAGCCTGATGCACGTTTGTGGCTAAACATGGGCAGCAAAGATATGGGCTGGGACTTGGTTCCGCTGTTCAAGCGTGTGGCACGTGACGAGGGATATGATGCCACCGGCAAACTTATTTTGACAAGCCCGCATTTCTCCACTGCCAATTGCTTGACTATTGGGCAATTAAATATGGTCTATAACTCCGCTGATATTGGCATTAACACTTGCATTGGCGAGGGTTGGGGGCTTGTCAATACTGAGCATGCTGCTGTTGGCGTGGCGCAATTGGTGCCAGATCATACGAGCTGTAAAGAAATCTTTAGTGATGTGCCAAGGATTGCCATTGAAAGCTGGGAAGTAGATCGCAACTATGGCCTTGATCGCGGACAGCCATCTCCAGACAGTTTGGCTAATTTGCTTACGGCGTATTACGAAGATCGTGACAAGCTTAAGGCTGATGGACAATGGTGCAAGGAGTGCATTGAACAATTTACTTGGCCAGATATTACGCAAAAGATGCTGAAAACAGTTGAAGCAGTGTTGGCAAAACAGCCAGAGGAGGAATTTAAAGGCTTTGGCACTCCCGCGAAAATCGTTTAATCACCATGGAAATCTCCCAAATCTTTCTAACTACCAATCCGGAAGAAAAACTTTCTCCATTTCTTCAATATGCCACTAGCACTATTGATTCAGTTTTTCCCAAGGCCAACCACACTATTTACAACAATGAACAGCTCCGTGATTTCATTGCTTCTGTTTATGGTGGGCACGTTTTATGGGCTTACGATTCGTTACGTCCTTTTTCGTATAAAGCTGATCTTGGGCGGTTCTGTCTCCTCAATCATTTTGGCGGCTGGTATTTCGACATTGCTGTTCGGGCTGTTAATGCTGTGGACGTGGGAGATCGCATTAAATTTTTAGCTTTCCGCGACATCCAACGGTTTAGTTATACAAGCTGGGCTTGCGCCACTACGGTTTTGTATTCACAGCCCAACAATGAGGCTTTGCAAACTGCCATTGAAATGATTGTGGCTAACTGCGTGGAACAATATTATGGCATCACGCCATTGTGCCCCACTGGTCCTACGCTTCTTGGCAAGGCATTGGCAAACAATGGAAGCCAGCCCGATTTTGTCTATGGCGATTATTTGGAGCTGACGCCCACGCATGAGCAAAAGAATCGAGCATTTGTCTTGCCTGATGGCACGATTATGGCTTGGAGCAAACCCGCCGGCGGTGGCGATCTTACGGGCCTTGGCGCCAAAAGCGTAAATAATTACAACGAGATGTGGGCTGCGAGGGAAGTGTATGCAACCGTCTGATTGCACCATTTATGCAGTGTGCATTCAAAACGAGAAAGTGCGCTATGAAGCACAATCTCGCGTTGTTCCAATTATGGGGGGCGCGTGGAATATCGTCGATGCAGAACGCAGGGTATTGCGTGAACAAGGTTATGTTTTTGATGATGAAGGAGCTTTTCTTTCTTCTTTAAATAGGCGATGGGGGGAATTATCTTGCGTGCATTGGATGCTATTAAATGCTGAAGAGGCGAACATTGGCAATGCCCAATATCGTCGTAATTGGCTTGAGCCCAGGGACAAATGGTATGCCGAAGATACGCTATATGTGCCAGAGCCTGCCGTTTTTAGCTGCACTTTAGAGCAACAGTTTCATGGCGGCCATTCAGACTTTGACGCTCCTGCCATCACCCGCGAACTTGCTGATACTGGTGCTTGGGCATTTACGCGAGAGGAAATTGATAAATTGTGGGCACAAAATTTATTCATTGGTTGCAACATGGCTCGCGGCCCGAAGCAATATTACAAACAATTTATGACCACTTTATTTGTTTGCTTATTGCCTATTTGGGAGAAACATAAAGAACATTTTCTTTCTATTGAAGGTTATGACAAGCGAGCCATCGCTTTTATTGCTGAGCGCCTGTTGACTGGCTTGGTTTTGTATCGTGATAAATTCTTTCCTGGCATGAACATTGAAACGGCGCCGATAGGATTTATTCATTGAGTATGCTTAAAGAAAGCATCAATGCCATGACCACGAAACAAAAGCAGGCCAAGGTGGCCAAAGTAATGCGCGAGTTTAAAGCTGGCACTCTGAAGGGCAGCGACAAAAAGCCTGTGAAGAATCGGAAGCAGGCGATTGCAATTGCCCTCTCCGAAGCTGGCCTTAGCCGTCAGGGCAAAAGCGATGAATATTGGGACAACTATTTCATGACCCTCATTGGAGAAGAAGAAGAGGAAGAGGGTATGGAAGAAGGGGAAATGGAGGATGGCTCCTGCGGAAAAAAGCGCTGAGGGGCGACGCAGAAAGCTTCTCCCCTCCTGCTGGCGTTAGAAGCGCTGCCCGTCGCGGCCTAGAGCTTCGCAAGAAGCACGGCAAAGGCGGTTTAACCACGCAAGAGGCGGGCAAGCAGGGCATTGGCAGCGGCGTGGCGAGGGCTAGTGATTTGTCGGGCGGCGGAGCTGTAAGTTTCGCCACAATTAAGCGCATGGCCGCATTCTTTTCTCGCCATGAGAAAAACAAAAGCGGCGGCGAAGATGATGCTGGATATATTGCATGGTTGCTATGGGGAGGTGATGCCGGTAGGGCCTGGGCCAATCGCATCATTAAGATGGTAGAAAGTCGTCAAAAAGACCAATGAGCGAATACGTGCGTGTCATCGAAGAAGAAGATGAAGGCATTGGTTTGTTAAAGGCTTTGGCGATTCTTTCAGCCAACGAACATCGCAACACTTCGCAGTGGGAACTGGTTGAAAAGCAATGCTTTAAGAATGGCCGGCTAGACGAAACTCATATTTATGTGATGAGCGTCTATGAAAAGCCGGATCTTCATTTTGAGCCGACTAAGTTTCTTACGTTTGAAATTGAGGCAATGGCCAAGGCATATATTATGGAAGGCATTGAGAGCCAGCTCAATGATCTTCGCGGCGATGACGACGAGGATTAGTGCCTGGAATGGGCTATGAATGATGGGTAGCCCATGAGCCACAACACGCTTATTCCATAGAGGCCACTAAGAGCGCGAATTTGCACGCAGTCTGGCGGAACAGCACCACGCTCAATGCGTGAATAAGAACTTTGGCTGATATGCAGAGCTTCGGCTACATCCTTTTGGGAAAGCCCGCTGTTTAAACGGGCTTCTTTCACTCGTTGGGCGATGAGCAAGCGAGCCTGCTGATACGGCATCTTAAGAACATCTGCGCTGCTCTTCGCCAAAAACATCATAAAGCTAGTCTAAATTGAATAGGCTTTTTTATTGTAATAACAAATTTTTGGTAAAGTATAAGCATGAGCACCACATCTTGTCGGTACGATTTCTCGCCAATCGAGAAATACGAAATGACGCCAGAGGGTTACCTTCGGGCGTGGGCTTCGATTGCTCGCACTGGTATTCAGCTCTATACAGATGCTGATGGTTCAGTGCGGCGAGAGTATCGTCCAGAAACGGAAGTGGCGTCTCCCGAGAGTCTTGCTTCGTTTGCGGGCAAGGCAATCACTTCTGAACATCCCCCTGTTCTTCTTGATGCCGATAACACTAAAGACTACCAAGTAGGCTTTAGCGGCACTGAAATTGTTTACGACAATGGTTTCGTTAAAGCAGTGATGACAATCACTGATAAGGACGCCATTGAACGAATCATGCGGGGAGATGCTCGTGAGGTAAGCGCTGGCTACAGGGTGAATTATGATCCCACGCCTGGCGTTACAGAAAATGGCGAAAATTACGATGGCATCCAAAAGGAGATCATCGGCAATCACATCGCTATTGTTCGTCGGGGCCGCGCTGGCCCGCAAGTGAAGCTCCATCTTGATCGTCAAGATGCAGCCGATCCATCCCTAATCTCTAATACAGGAGACCATCTAATGACTGCAAAGGTCGTTTTCGATGGCGCCGAGTTTGAAGTGACGGAGAGCGTTGCTCTTGCGATCACCAAAGAACGTGAAGACGCCAAAATGTCCTACGAGGACATGAAGAAAAAATACGACGAGCTGCAGGCCGCTGCCGATTCCATGAAGTCCGAAATGGATGCCATGGCTAAGGAAATGCAGGGCAAGTGCGATTCCGCTGAGGGTCGTGCCGATGCTCTGGCCGAGCACGTCGAAGAGCTGAAAACTGAACTGGCTGCCGCCAAGGAAATCAATCTTGATTCCATGATTGAAGAGCGTCTTGCTCTGATTGAAAAGGCTAAGCCTGTTCTGGATGCCGCTTATGAGTTCAGCGGCAAAGAAGCCCGCGAGGTGATGGTGGACGCCATCAAAGCCGTGCGTGGCGATAGCGTCGATCTGTCTGAAAAGTCTGATGACTATGTTCAGGCCATGTTTGACACCCTGGCCGAATCGTCCCGCGATGATTCTGCTACCACTGATGAGCTGCGCAAAGCCGTGGCTTCCATTGCTTCTCCCATGAGCGCACCGTCTTCCTATATGGAGACTCTGCAAAACGCATGGAAGAAGCCCCTTTCCATCTCCAAGGAGGCTAAGTAATTATGGCCGTTTCTTTCTCCGCCTCGGGCACTGCCTCCGCTGGTGGTGTGCAGCAGGCTTATGCCCTGACTCATACTGCCTATCTGGAAGGCGGTCTGTCTGACATCCGCGAAAACACCATCTCCACCTCGATCAACGAAACTGGCGCTGTGCTGCCTTTCGGTAACGTGGTGGTCTATAACAACGCTGGCACTGTTGCCAACTCCGCTATTACCATTTCTGGCACTTCTGACACTGTGCTGGGCATCAATGCTCTCACCTATGTGGACGAAACCGCTCTGGATTCCAACAGCCGTCCTGGCGTGAAGAACCAGCAGGCTATGAACGTGGTGAACCAAGGTGCTGTGGCCGTCTACGTGACTGGCGCCGTCACCCCCAAGTCTGTCGTTCGCGTGCTGTATTCGGCAAGCGGCACCGGCAAAGCTGGTCAGTTCTCGCACGCTTTTGCTTCCGGCAAAACCGTCCGTCTGGCCAACGCTCGTTTCCTCACCTCCACTACTAGCAGCGGCATTGCCCTGCTGGAGCTGAATGGTCCGAGCTTCACCCTCTCTGCTGATTCTTGATAGGAGGCCCTACCAATGTCTGAATTCCGTATGGATGAAGCGGGTCTGTTTCTTGAGCGTCAGCTTGAGTTCATCCGCCCCCAAGTGTTTGAAGTGCAGTATGCGGATATCAAATATCCGACTGTGCTGCCCGTAACTTCTGAAGCCGGTCCTGGCGCTCAGACCTTCACCTACCGCATCATGGATGCCACTGGTGAGTTTAAACTGATCGCTGACGCTGCTGATGATCTGCCTCGTGCCGACATCACTCAGACCGAAAAGAGCATCAACATCCGTTCCTTCGGCGGCAGCTTCGGCTACACCGTGCAGGAACTGCGTGCTGCCCAAATGGCCAACATCGCCCTGGAGCAGCGTCGTGCTGCTGCCGTGCGTCGTGCCTACGAAGAAAAAGTGGAAGATCTCGCTTTCTTCGGTGAGAGCACCGTGGGTCTGACTGGTTTCTTCAATAATTCCACCGTGGATGTGGTCGCTGCCGACAAATGGTTCAGCACTGCCACTGCCCAGGAAATGCTGGAACTGCTGAACTATGGCGTGACTGCCATCATCAATGGTTCCAAGATGAAGGAACAGCCCGATACCATCCTGATGGCATGGGAAGATTACAGCAAGGTGAGCACCACCCGGAACTCCGATTCTTCGGATGTGACCGTGCTGGAGTATTTCCTGCGTACCAATCCTTACATCCGCAACGTTGAGCCCATCAACCAACTGGATGCCGATAACAGCGTGCTAAACACCAACCGTATGGTTGTGTACAAGCGTGATCCTGAGAAAGTGCAACTGCACATCCCTCAGCCCCTGGAGCTGTTCCCCCCTCAGCAGCGCGGTCTGGAATTCATCGTTCCCGCCCATGCTCGCGTTGGTGGCGTGGCCCTGTACTATCCCAAGAGCGTGATTTACGTTCAAGCTAATGCTTGAGGATAGTTAATCAAGAAAGGGACGTTAAGCTATTTGCAATTGTTTCTTTTGAACAATGCTGATTGCTTATCGTCCCGAACTTGAAAATCCCCCGCGTGAAGCAGGGTTTGGCATTATCACCAAAACTGGCTTGATTCAGCTAGTTCCAGGACTTAACCAGGAAATTCCTGACGAGAAATGGAGCGAAGCGAAAGAGAACATTGCAGTGAAGAAGCTCATGGCCATTGGTGCCATTGAGGAAATGAAAGAGCAAGTACTGGTAGAGGATCTGCCAGAAACTGTTCAAAGTCTTTCTGAGCTGCCTCTCACTCAAGCCATTCGTGCCATTGAACTCATCCATGATGCTGATCGTTTGGCTGATTGGAAAAAGATTGAAGGCCGTATTCGCGTGAGAAATGCCATTGCTAAACGCATTGAAGCCATCCGCGTTGGAAAAGCTTAATCATGGCCGTCACTTATGCCAATTTTCTAGAAAGGTTTCCTGAATTCTCTCCCCATCCATCGGGGATTGTGAATGGAGCCCTTGCGGAAGCGGCATATGATGCATCAGCGGATGTTTTTGGGGATCAAACTGATAGGGCCGTTAAGTTTTTAGCGGCCCATATTATTGCCGTACAACTTGCACAAATGGGCATTCAAATTGGTGCCACTGATGGCAAGGTTTATGGTGAGGGGCTTGACGCCTCTCAGTATGGTCAAGAGTTCAAGCGACTTTTAAATTCTCTTCCCTCTACTGCCGTTGGCTTTGTCATATGAGCAACTTCCTGGAACCACTTGCCAATGCCACTCTGGTATGGTCTGTGGCTTCAGGCTATGTGCTTGATGGCGAAACTGGTAATTATGTGGCGGCTGCAACAGGCGTCACATATTACGCATCGTTAAGACAAAAGCGCGATCCTAGGTTTGATTATCTCCTTGGGGCTGATCAAACAGCAGTGTACATGGAAGGGAGACTCACGTCTCCTCTTGCATTGTCTGGAGTGACGCCTGGCGATTCCGCTAGGGCCACCATCAATGGAAGAGAAGGTCGCTTTGAATTATTGCCTAACGAGGAAATTGCTATTCATTATTGGCAGTTCCTCGGCACGCCAATTAGGGGAATTTTTAGACTAATTGGCAAAGGAAGCGTGGACAACGCTTAATCACTTTCCCTTTCATCGCTGAGGACTTCCTCTCATGCTCTACCATCCCACTGAACTGGTAAAGAGCCAAGACGTGATTGTGCGCGTTGGCTCTATTATTACGGCTTCTGGCCGTCCAGTCATCACGCAAAGCGGCGCTACCTTCACTGTGAGCGGCGCTCCCACGCTTTACACTTTGCAAGCTGCTACTACGGCCTCTGTTGCCTTCAATGATGGCAACACTGAATTTTACCTGCTGGGTGGCGGCGGCTTTTCGGATAGCGTGATCGTCACTAGCGCTGCCACTGCTTCCATCACATCTTACTTCCAGAAGGATGTTGACGGCACCACTTTCGTCCCGAATAGCTTTGACGAAGCTTTCCAGGTGATTGCCACTGGGCGTTATGACAAGAACGCTGAAGTGTATGTGGAAATTAACAAGCAACTGGGCGTTAGCGGCACCACTTATTACTATGATCGCGTGGCCTATGTTGGTCGCGTGATGAACTATAACGAGAGCTATCCTGCTGATAATCTTGTTGAAGTGACGTTTGATTTAATGAGCCGTGGTCGCATTGGCATTCACCAGAATGCTTCTGAGACTGGCTCGATCATTCCGACTGCTCCCAATAGCTGATTCACTTTCCATTGAAAGTTTGCTAGCCTCTCTTTACGGGGAGGCTTTTTTATTGTGAATATTTCGCAGCTTAGAGAGACTGTCACGGAATTGCTTTCCGCATCGCCCAATTTAATTGGCACTTATACATTGCCGAATGGTTCTACGTTGCCGGCGGTGTACGTAGTGGGGCAACAAAGTGTGCCAAAAGAATGGAAAGTGAAGGGGCTGGAAGTGACAATGCGTCAGTTCCCGGAGCTTGTTTCTAGGTCTCCATTGGGCGGAACGACGAAGGTAACGCAAATTTGGGAAGTAATTTTGGTGCAATATACGCCTAGCGATAAAACCATTTCTACGGCAATGGACAGAATGGTAAGGCGGTTTCCTGATGCTACGCCTCGCTTTTCCCCAGGCGATGATATTGCCTATGAGCGTTGCCGGTTTATGATTCCCGATTTAATTCTTCGACCATTGATTGCATCATGAGCGGCGTCATTGTTGGCGGAAGCATTATCAATGGAAAAATTTTAGAAGAAAAACTGGCCAAGGCCTTTGAAACTTGGACTCGCTTTGATGTGAATGATTATTTTCGCGATCAATTTTTAGAGGATAAATGGAAGTATTCTGGAGAACCGACGCGAAGAAAAAGTGGTGAACTGGCAGGCAATCCTCGTAATATTTATGACCTTGGTGAATTGTATCTCAGCGGCAGGGATAGTTTTAAGATTACGCAAGGGGGCAATGATATTACTGCCTCATGGAATTGGGACGCCAAGAATGACAGTGGCGGCTTTTACGCTTGGTATGTTCATGAGGGGCTGTCAACCAACTTGGAGCCTAGGCAGTGGACTGACGCGTTCCAGCAGCGTGATCTCTTTGATGGTAGTGGCGCAAGCAAGGCGCTACGATCTCGCATACGCACAGCATTAAACAAATGAAAATTGACTATTTATGGAGCGCCGATAGTGCTGTTCATGCCATTAATAATGACATTGACGGCACAGCGTTAGAAGCCGGCATCTTGTGTCTTATTTCTTGCCGCGAGGAGACTGTTAGACTTTCTAACGAAAATCATTCAATGCTGGTTGAAATTCCCAAGGAATTTCGCTCTTCAAACGAACGAGTGAAAGTCTTCAACGCATTGTTAAACATCCTTGACCATGAGCAAATACAGCTTCCTAGTTCAGACCAAAGCTGAAGACTACTTTGAACTGCTGCCGGATCTGCGCCTTAAGAAATATGGCGGCTGGTTAGTTGCTGAGGCTATTGAGCAAGAGGAAATTAGTAAGCTGCAAAGCCAGGCAACCATTCGTGCCGTGCAACTTGCCAAACGCATTGCATCAGCCAAGGGCATTGGCCTTGACGAAGCATTCAATCTGTTGCAAGGTGGCGGTGGCTCCATCACTGAAGCGGAACTGCTGGCGGACTATACGGAAGAAACGCTGAGCATGATTACTAGCGGATCATCCATGGAAAGCACCAATGCCCGCATGGTTACGGCCTTCATTCGCTCTCGTGGGCAAGGCATGGTTGATGGTGATTGGCAGGATCTTGCTGATTGGGAATTAGAGGATACCAAGGCGTTGCCGCGTAAATACGTGGCCAAAGTAGTGGAGTTTATCACTGCTGAACAAGCTGCTGAAGCGCAGGAGGCAGTAACGGCAAAAAAAGCGACGAAGAGGAATTCTCCTCAGTAGCTGAACAGCAAGAAAGTCTTGCTAGGAGGCAATTAAAAAATCTGACGGATTGGAACGAAATTTATTTTCGCCTTTCATCGTCAGATATGCATGATCCTCGATGGAATGCAGATCAATTTGGTTTGCAGCCCATTGAGGATGTAAAGCGTGCATTGAAATACTTGGATAAGCATGATATAGCCAAATACAACGTGCAAAGCATTGCTATTGCTAAGTTTGGCGCAATGGCCGCTGGAATGATGGCGGGCAAGAAGTCGAAAGTGAAGCCAGAGGACTTTCTGCCCTTTGACACAAAATCAATCAAGAAAGATAGTGGCTTGACAGATGCAAGTTTGATTGTTCTTCAGCGATTAATGAAGACTCGCAAAATGGACGGAAGGGTGATTGCGTTAATGGCTGATGAAATGAAAGCCTTTGCTGGACGTAATCAGGAGCAATGATTATAGAATAAAGGGAAAGTAGCCGTATAAATTAAGATGGCAAGTCAAGACGCCGAACTGAAGCTTAAGGTAAGTCTTGACCTGGCATTTTTTAGGACGCAATTAGCGGGCCTTGGAGAGGCCGCTGCTGGCTATAAATTGCCGATTAGCGTAAAGTTTGATCGTCTTGAGATACAGAAAGAGCTTAATGCATTAGAAAAAAACATCAGCAAGAGGACATATCGTCTTGAGGTTGCAACGAATATAGCAGCGGAAATCAAAAATGCTGGCACCCTTGCAAAGGCATTGCAAGGGTTGAATAATGCTGTTCAGAACAATAAGGGAATTGCAAATAGAGCCGCTGCCGGACAAGGTGCTGGCACAGTAGACGCAAGCTCTTTCTCGGCAATGCTTAACAGAGCAACAAAGCCTGCGCTAGAGGCTTTGTATCAAGGAATGGCAAAGGCCAAGATTCCTATGGCAGATGTCGGAAGGGGGACAATTAAAGAATTGCGGGCTTCAATAATGAGTGGCGTGCCTGCAATCACGCGAGACATAGCTCAGGGACTTGCAAATGGCTTAGATCCTAAGCTAAAAGAAAATGGGCGAGAGGGAGCCAAATTTTTTATTGATGCATTTAAAGGCGCAGCCGGCATTGCGTCGCCCTCCAAAATATTTAAACAGCTTGGCGAATTTAGTGCTGATGGCCTGGAAATTGGTTTTCTAAATGGATTAAAAGAATTCAAGGGCAAAGCTATTGCTGAAATCAAAAAAATTGTTGCCTTAATGAAGCTTGAACTTGCTTCCGTTGGCGATATTAATATGGCTGCTCGTGGCGGTCCAAGGATAAATCGAGTGTTTGCTCGTGGTTCCGGCGGTTACACGGCTCCGATTGGGCCTTTGCCTCATGGCAGCGTTGAACCCTGGGCCATGGGAGCGCAGGGATATGAACCTCGCATGGTAAGTAGCGTTCGCGGCATGCCTGGCGGATTTGCGGCGTGGTCACGAGCAATGACAAACAATCCTCCTCCGCCACCTCTTAGTCGCGGTCCCGGAGGCGGCATTGTTCCTCCCGATGGCGGTACTGGCGGCGGTGCTGGCGGTGGTGGTGGTTTTGGCATGGGAGGCTTTGGTCGTGCCATGGGAGGCGTTAATCTTCCCGGCGCAGGAACCATTCGCGAGCTTGGCAGTGAATTTGGCTTCGCCACCAAACAAGTGCTGTTGTTTGGTCAAGCCTACAAAGCATTGGCTTTTATACAAGACTTTCCAGGGCAAGTCGGCAATGCAGTTGCTCAGTTGCAAAGTTTTAGAAATACATTAAAAAGCATTACTGGTAGTGCTACAGCCGCCGCCGATGCGAACGAATTTATCTTGGCAGCAGTTGAAAGGTACAATATTCCTCTTCAATCTGCAAGGGATGGTTTTGCGAAATTATTTGCATCCATGCAGCCCGCCGGATTTGGCGCTGGAGAAATTCAAAACTTATTCCTAGGAATTAGCAAAGCTGCTGCCACTTTTGGGCTCAGCGCAGACAAGGTTGATCGCGTTAATTATGCCTTTGCTCAGATGGCAAGTAAAGGCCAGGTGATGAGTGAAGAATTGAAGGGGCAATTGGGCGACGTGCTGCCTGGCGCCATGGGCATTTTTGCCGAGGCTGCAGGATTCAAAGGGCCAGATGCCATTCAGAAATTTAGCAAAGCATTGGAAGACGGCGTATACAAAGGAGGGGCAATGCGTGAATTGCTTCGCAATGTTGCCATTCAAATGAATAAGGAGTTTGGTCCTGGAGCCGAAGGTGCAGCCAAAACATTTCAGGGTGCAATCAATCGGATGCAAAATTCAATTCAAGGCTTGTATGAAAGTTTTGAACCCGCTGCCATTAGCGTATTAAATTCGGTGATGCTGCCATTTGTCAATACATTAAGGGCTGCAACTGATGGAATTAATGCATATTTCAAGGGCCAAAAAGCAACCACTCCAGCAGCCCAAGAATTTGCGGATATTCTAAAAACGCTTGTACCTGCGATATCTGGAATTGGTCAAAATATTGCAACTGTAGCGAGGCAACTTATGCCAATTATTAGTTTATTTGGCGCTCTAGCATTGCAAGTTAGTAGATTTTTGGCACTGCCAATAGTAGGCCAACTGGCGGCGACTTACGCTCAAGTGTTGCTGGTCACCACGGCAGTCAGAGCCTTGGCTGGCAGTGCATTGGGAGCAGCAATTGCATCAATTGCTCAATTTGCGGGAAATTTATTTACATTGGCTTCTCAATCAATTGCTTCGACTGCGGCATTGAAGGGATTGTCGGCTGGAACCGTGGGATATCGAATTGCAATGATTCAGGCTACTGCTGCCACTGAAGCTTTTGGCGTGGCAATGCGAACGGTAGTGATAAGAACAATTGTCGGAGTTGCGCTTGTTGCAATTAGCGCCCTTGTGGGAAGAATCATGGATTTAAGGGGACAATTGTCTGCGATTTCAGGGGATGCCAAGTCGATGGAAGATTTAGCCAAATCGTCGAGTAAGTTGGGAGATGTTCTTGGTACAAAAGAAAAGGTTGGAGACATTAAAGATAGGCTTGAAACTTATAAAGAATTACAAAAAACTATTGCTGATCTTCCGAAATCTCGGGCAAATGCAGTATTTAGCGACAGGGGGGCGATCTCCGACGGTATTGTATTGACCAAAAAAATTGCAGGACAATTTGTTGAGCTTGGATTAATTAGCGCAACTTCATTGCGCAAAGTATCCAACGGTTACAAAATTCTTGAAGGAGACCTGGGCGAAGTAAGCCGAAAAATTGACCAAAACGTTGCCAGTTTCACGAAAGCATCGCAAAAAGGAGACGCTTATATTCAAAATGCAATACGCAATCAGGGAAAACTTGCGCAACAAACGCAAGGGTTTGGCAGTGACACTGATACCGAAACCAAAGTTCAAAATCTTGAAAGCCTTGAAAATTTAGCCGATCAATTGGCCAAGGCACGCACTCAAGGCGATATTGAACGTGCCAATTTATTGTTTGAGCATCGCAAAAAATTAATTGATATGCAGTTTGCGTATGAAGAGTCGGGAGCAGATGATATTCAAAAATCTCGCATTAAATTAGCGAAGGAATTGTCTGATGTTTTGATGGAATATCAGGGGACAATTATTAAAGCTGAGCAGGCTGTTACTCAGGCGGCTGGCAGTGTTGCACCCGGAAGCCGTCCTCCTCGTGCGGGTAAAAACATCCCCGCATACGCTCCAATACAAGGACGCACTGCGGAAGGCACTGTCAGGGAGGGTGAGATCGTTGGTGGGGCGGCATTTAATCGTCCAGTTTCCGGCAGCGAACGTAGGGACGTTGTGGCAGGAGAAACCGCGAGGCAGGCCGCATTATCCAAGACACTTGTTTCTACCATTGCGCTTGACGAAGCAACCAAAAAATATGCATTAACTATTAAGACTAATTTTGATGCTATTTTTCCAGTAGCACAATTGCAACTACAAAATAAATTGCTTGCGATGAGACATTCCATGGAGATGCAAGGGATTCCGAGAGAAGCCATTCAAATGGAAGAAGAACTGTTTATGGCAAGAAGCAAAGGAGCGGAAATGTTGAATCAATTGCGCGACGATTTTGAGCAAAACCTTAAAACCGTTGATAAATATTTAAAAATGCAGCAAGAGGGCAAAACATTAACCAAGGCGCAAGCAGAAGAATTTAACAAAGCTCAAATTTCAGTAAATGGATACGGCGCAGCAATTGAAAGCGCCACAGGAAACATGAGGCAATTTACAATTGCTCAACTGGAAAATACTATTGCCACATTGAAAAATGCTGATTCTTTAAAGCGTCAGCAAGAAACGGCAAGCCGCATTAAGGAAATAACAAATGGAACAATTGGTTCATACAAGGAAATGGTTAAAGCCATTATTCAGGGCACCGACGCTGTTGAGGCTTTACAGCAAATGCAAGAAAAACTTGCGGATCAGGCTATAACTATGTTTTTAGATTTTGCGTTAAAGCCAATGGAAAATTTTATGGAGCAAACACTAAGCAAGATATTTGGAATTAAAACGGAAGATGAAACGCGAAAAGAGACCATTGATAAACTTCAAGCGCAATTAGAGGAATTGCAAAGATCAAAAGAAATTCAAAAAGCAATTAAAGACGATACGGCTGCCATTCGCAATGGCACTGGAGGTCCAGCGGCATCAAGTCAAGGCGGACCGATGAACAATATTTTTGACACCAACATCCTTTCACCTGGCATGCAATCAACAATGCAAGGAATGAATACGAACGTTGGTTTTGGTGGCGGCGGAAGTTTGGCTGGTTTTTCTCAGGAAATTGGTGATATTTCAGCAAGCTTGCAAAATGCCACGCCATCATTAACAGGATTCAGTGAGGCCGTCAACGGTTTTTCCGCCACGTCAGTTAATGCTGCGGTTCAAACGGCTGAAGCCGCCAGGCAAGCCAGTGAAAATGGATCGAGCCTTCTTGGCTCATTAGGGGGCGTTGTACAAGGCGTGGGCATGCTTGCTGGTGCCGCCATGAGCATTGTTGCCGGCATTAAACAAATTGAGAAAGGAGACACTTCTAGCGTTTTGGGCGGCATTGGCAGCATCTTGATGGGAGTTGGCGGCGGCATTTTAGGATTTGGTAAATTATTTGGCGCAAATGGTGGCATTGCCACTGGCGGCTGGAAGCCTTTCCCGGCAAGGGCATTCGCTAATGGAGGAATGGTTCAAGGCCCCACTCTTGGCCTTGTAGGCGAGGGCAAGTACAACGAAGCTATTGTGCCGCTGCCTGATGGCCGATCCATCCCCGTGCAAATGCAGGGCGATAGCATTCGCGACAAAATGGGTGGCAGTTCCAATGGCGGCGGAATGGCTTCTCCAGTATTGTCCATGAACTTTGAAACCACCACCATCAATAATGTGGAATATGTCAGTAGGGAGCAATTAGAGCAAGCTATGATGGAAACACGCAGGCTTGCCACGAAAGACGGAGCACGGCAAGGAGCCAATTTAGCCATTGACAAGCTTCAACAGAGTCCTAATACTCGCCGGAGGATTGGCATTTAATCATCATGGCCAACTTTCCCTCTATCAAGCCCACGAGCCGTAGCTTTACGCTTGGAGAATATCCCACCAAGATTTATCGCTCATTATCAGGCAAGACAGTTCGTCGCAGCTTTGGCAATCGACCATTTGGCGCCACATTGGAACTCGCCTTTGAAAACGTGAGCGAAACTGTTTTGTCCCTTATTTATGCTCATTACCATGGGCAGCGTGGCAACACTGAAGGCTTTGCTCTTTCAGACGAAACACTTGCTGGTCTTGATAGTTCGTCTAATACTTTTTCTCAATTAAAAGCCGGCGATCCTTATATCATTTTGCAACAAGCTGGTATTGGCAGCGGCAATGCTGGAACAATGCTTTGGTTTTACGAAAGTGCCCCTGAAGTGGAAAGCACCTATCGTAATTTAAGTACAATTAGCGTCAAGCTTGTGGCCGAGTTTGCACAATGAGCACTTTAAGAATTGTTCAATATTTTAATTTATTGGCAATGACCGAAAGTTCTCTTACGGCGCAAAGTCTTGCTGGCTTAAACCAAACTGATACGATTACGCTAGGGGAATCGCCAAATACTATTTACCATCGTTATCAAAATTTCTTTGTAAACGAAACCAAAATTTTCGATGGGCAGCAATATGCATTTGCTCCTTTCAGGGCGGAAGGCACAGTCAGCAATCTTGGCGGTGACAATACATTATTGCAGGTTTTGTTTCCAAATATTGAAGTGGCAGTGCGTCTTGTTGAGCAAGGAAATGGCAATCGACTAAGCCGTCTTGTGTTGACCACGCAATGGCTCAATGCAAGCTTTGTTGCAGTGAAAACTTATCAAGAAAGATATGTGGGCATTGGAGCTGCATTTTCTGATACCAGCATTGAACTTCGCTTTAGAAGCGCAATGGATAGTGTGGGCACTCAGTTTCCAGCACGACAGCTCAATAGAAGCTTGGTAGGATTATTACCATTGAGTGCCAGCGTATCGTTGCGATGATTGACTACAGCGATTTAATTGGTTTGAGGCATCAATACGCAGCACATCCCAGCGACGGGCGCGGTTTCACGGATTGTTGGCTTTTGTGCATGGAAGTAAGGAAAAGGCTGGGCCTCAAGCATTTGGAGGATTCCTACCCATGGGTGTATGAAGATTACAGTGAAAACGAGCTAACGATTTATAAAATCTTAAAGTGGTTATTAAAGTTTGGCGAACGAATTAAAGAGCCTCGTCCCGGTGCCGTTTTTTATCTTCCTGGAGCCAATTCACTATTGGCCATGGCCGTTGTGGCGGATGATGGTAATTGCTTGTTTTTAGCACCTAGCAAAATGGTAGTAGCAGCACCATTGTCTTTTGTGCAACCAAAATATTACTTCTGGGCGGACTAATGAACAGTCAATCACGCGACAAGCTTCTTCCGTATGAGTATCAATTAATTGATGCCTTGGGAGTCACTAAAGAAGAATATTTAGACTTTGTTGCCCAGCAGCATATTTACAGCGATCCGAAAGAAGGAACTGTTTTAGACGCCAGAAATTGGGATGTGGTTGCCATTGTCTTAACTGTTATTGGCATCATCTTCCAAGTGGTGGCCGCATTAATCGCGCCTCAGCCACAGGCTCCCAAGATTGCTCCGCAAGGCGGCGGTGGTGTTGCTGCCACGCGAGATGAAATTTTTGCCCCTCGGTTTGGTTTTGATAGCCAACAACAATTGGCCGCCTACGGAGATCCCATTAATCTCGTCTATACAAATACTGACACCAATCCCGAAGGTGGCGTGCGTCTTGCCACGTCTTTAATTTGGTCTGCATTGTTGAGCTACGGCAATAGTCAACTGGTGCGATTGCTTTTTGTTTTATGCGCTGGTGGCATTGGAAGAATTAGTGAACAAAAAAGCGCATTTGGGCAAACGGCTTTAGAAAGTCTTGTTGCTCAAAATTATTGGGTGTATTTTGCGTCAAATTATACAGGAGCCTTACAAAATCAACAAGTGAGGCCACCATTTAATGGCATTAATGTAAGCGATCCAACCACTATTGGCAATGCCAGCGCCAATCCTTATTTAATACGTCGATATACATTTGGTACATTTGAAGGATTTAGCCATTGTTATTCTCCTACTTCTGCAAATCAATTTGGCATTTATGGCGCAGTGCCAATTAACGTTCAACTATACATTAGGAATCAAGCCGGAGATTTTGAAAGTGCCAACAATGGCATTTCAATGCAGGCGGCAGGTGGTGCTGGTTATTCTTCATTGGTCAATTATGGCGCCAACACTTCTTTTGTAGTGTCATTAGCGCAAGCCGGCAATGCCCAGGAAGGACTAGCCACGGAAGAGGCCAAAGAATCACGGCGAGCGCTTGCATCAGTTTTTGACAATTCGGGCTTGTTTAAGATTGGCTCAATTAAAGCGAAAGTAATTTCAGCAGACAGAGCTGATGTGACAGATGGTGCGATGAACGTTAATCTTCGCTCCATTGAGGCTGGACGCATCAATTCTGTTGATTATGGTGCAACCAATGCAGGGGATGTAAATTCCCAGTCAATTTTTAATACCACTGTTGAAGGCACTTTTTTATATGAACGCCGCCAGCAATTTCTCCGTGCAGAGGCTGCCATTCGCCCAATTTTGGACGAAGATAGCGAAAGTGATGATGCGGCAACAATTTTAGCGCGTCGAACAATTCGCAATTATGTAGAAACTGGTTGGCAGACAGACTATGTGGAGGACGGCGTTTGGCGGGAAATCAGAAATGAATATGGAGAGGTTACGGAAAGAATTTACGAAGGCAATACTCGCACCTATCCCACTGAATGGGGGCATCGAGACGTTAGATCGCTCACTCAAAGCGAAATTGATGCGCTGCAATCATACGTGGACCTTGATGCCGTGGCAGGTCCAACAGCCTTTAGAACTAGAACTGAAGATTATTTCAGCACAAAAGCAATTGTACGAATTGAAGAGGCATCGTATAGCACTGTTTCAGCGTGCAATATTGTTGATTTTTCGATTAAGGCACGAGTTTTCAAGAGGGTTAGTGGTCGCCAGGAGCAATATGGCACTGAACGTCGTGGCTCTGGATATTTAAGTGCAGATAATGGTTTAAAGCATCGTTCTTCAATGTTTATTGTCAGGCTAAAGAAATCTTCTCAAAGTAGCTATAGTTATGCGCCAGCAGTTTTTGTCATTAGACGATCTGCTGACATTGAGAATTTTGTTTATTTAAAATTTGATAGCCAAACATCTGGCGTGGAAAGTGCTGATTATTGGCAGTTTAAATTTGAGCCCGTTTACGATGTCACTGCAGAAGCATTAAGAGTGCCGCAGTTACGAGGAAGTGACGGGCAAATTAAATTTTGCTATTTGGAAAATACTGGCAGCGAGCAACAGCTAACAATCAACACTAATTTATACGGAAGTGCAAATTTTTATTTTACGGGAACTATACAGCCTGCACCATTTTTCCCTCCCGTCAATCAACAACCTCCTGGCTTGAATGAATGGGACGTTTTTAGCAATACTTCTGATTCGCAAATACAGTTTTCGTTTGACAATGGTCCTGAATTATCACTAGCAGCCGTTACCGAGCAAATTGTAGATAGTTATAGCAACTACGCTGGGCTATACGACAACGTTTCCCTCGTTGGCCTGAATATGTATTCAGGCAAGAGCGTGCAAGATTTGCGTTCGTTTACAGTATTTGCCACGCAAGGACGCCTTAGCCGTTTGCTTCGCACGTCAGGCACTGTAAATGGCATTGCCTGGGGGCAGCCAGGATACCAATATCTTTCCGACAGCGCCAATGGCTATGCGAATACAGCGCCCGATATTTTTATTGATACTGTCCTTGACGCTCAAGACGGCATTGGCCGTCACGCTTCCATTCACTCTGTAGATTTGGAACAATTAGCAAAAAGTAAAAAATTCTGCGAAGCCAATTCATTGTTCATGGATGGAGTGATTGCCGATCAATCTTCCTGGCGAGAATTTTGGTCGCAAAATGCAGCATTTAGCCTGCTAGAGCTGGCAAAAGTGGGCGGTCAAGATGTGTTGGTTCCGGCTGTTCCATATATTGCTAATACTGGTGCAATTACACGCAGCTTGTCCATCTCTGCGCTATTCAATCAGGGCAACATTATTGAAGAATCATTTAAGGAAGAATTTATTGACTACGGTGAAAACACGCAAGACATTATTGCCACCATTGTTTATAGAAAAACAGACGACGAAAGCGTCTTTAATGTGAATGCCACTGTTGACGTGCAATTAGCTGATACCGTGGAAGATGGGGCATCACGCAAGACAGTTGATGCCTCTGCTTTTGTCACTCGTAAAGACCAGGCGATTAAGCTTGGTAAATTTTTGTGCAATAGCAAACGTTATTCGCAACGTGCCATTGAATTTAAAACTTTTCCGACAGATAGTCCCGTGTTTCCGGGAGCCTATATTTATGTGGAATTGGCTCATAACCAATGGGATGGCATTTATACAGGCATCATTGAAGATGGCGGATTTTTAAACATGCCAATTGCTTCTTCTATTCCCAATGGTTCTTCCTATTCAATGCTTGTTTATTCGCCTAATGGCGGCGCATCTTCCACGCAATCTTTTACTGGCGTAACCATCGGGAATAATCGGGCAAGCATTGGCGGCAATACCAATGCTTTTCAAAACTATGTGGGCAATTTATTTGTCGTTGGCACTGTTGTGACAAACAAAAGAATATTTCGCGTGACAGAAGTTCAAATGGACGAGGAGGGAGAAGTGACAGTGCGAGCGGTTTACCATGCTACGGACAGCAACGGTTTATCCATGATTTCCAGGGGAATCACAGAAACAGTGGCCGGACTGTTCTTAATTGATGGACGACCAGAATAGACTATGTATAGAATGTAATTATTGTTGATCAAGGACCATGGCATTTTACACGGGGCGCTCTGGCAGCCTTTCCTTTGGCACCACTGATAGCACTTCTCCGTCTAGTGCATTGACAGCTCCGTCGAACGTGCGGGAAGTTGCCAAAATTCGTGATTGGTCGTTAGATACTACTGTTGAGCTGATTTCCACCAATTCCATTGATAGTGGCGTCAATACATTTACGCCTGGCATTAAGGGGGCCACGGGCAGCGCAACACTTATCTACTATCGCCTGGAAGGTAGTGAGCCGTCAACAAAATATTCATTTGTCGATTTGTTGGTTAATAGCATTATGAAAACTGGCAATATTACCGAAGCTGATCGTTTGTTTTTTGAACTTAATACTGGCGGCGGCGCTTCGGACGATATTAAATTTTGGGGATACATTACGTCTGCTGGCGTGGCTGTCTCCACTGGAGAACTTTCCACTGTTCCCGTTCAATTTACAATGGACGGCGATTTCGTGGAAGTGCTGAGCTGATTTTGTGACATTTTTTGCTGGCCATACTGGTTACATTCGCTTGCGAAGAAATTCGCAGGTGGTATCATTTACGAGCGAAATTGGCCCAAGTGATGTTAATACTGTTTTGAATAGGCTCGGTTTTGACGGGAGCCTAGAAAATCTTCTCACTGGTGATCGCATTGTCATTTCTACTGGCGATGCGCGAAAGCTATTATGTTTTCCTGCTTCAGTTTGGCCAAATGTATTGCAAGTGCAAGAATCGTTGGCGGCCTATGTCAACGTGAATTTATATGGTGGCCTTAGGTTTTTTCGGACGTTTGAAGATGCAGTGAATAATAATAGGAATGCGGAATTGCCGTTAGAAGTTTTTACTGGCAGTCCGTTGCCAATTACTGTTGAAATTGAAGATACTAATTTTGAAACGCTGGGAAGCGTAACAAGTTTTGAATTTCAGACGGAACGAGAGGCCATTGAAACCACTTCGTTGAGCGACAAATTTAAGCAACAATATAGCGCTGGCCTTATTAGCGGAAGTGGAAGTATTGACGCTTTTTTCAACTTAGAAGTGAGTGCATCGCAGGAAACATCGCTATTGCTATTGCAATTAATTCAACGAGTGGAAATTGGCAGTGGATTTAAGGCTGAATTGTTTCTCACCAATGAACTGGTTTATGGAAGCGATTTAGACGTGTTTTATTCGTTGGACGCAGTGATAACAAGAGCTGGCGTGGAGGTGGGGGCCGATAGGATTATTAGTGTTTCCATGGATTTCCTTTCCACTGGTGAAATTCAATTAAAAGTGGGCAAGTCTGAAAGTGAACTGCGCCTGCAGGATGGTGGTCGTATTCTTCTTAAGGAGTTTGATGTGGATAGTCTGCTGTTGGAAGTGAATGATTAATCGAGAGATGGCAACGGTTAGAATTCTTTTAATGGCATTAATACGGTAAGATGGCAGACCAAACAATTTCGCAGCTAAATCTTCTTGCTGCTGGCTCGCTGGCGGCAAATGATGAACTGCCGATTGTTGATATTAGTGCCAGTGAAACCAAGAAAATTCGTGCTGCCACGCTAGTAGAAGCTGGTATTGCACTAATTACTAATGGCAGCATTGACTTAATCAAGCTTGATCAAAATAGTACCACCAAGATTGGCACGGCTGCATTGGCCGATGCAGCAATTACTGCCGCCAAGTTAAACGATAATAGTTCTATTGTTTCAGCCAGCACTTCCCCTGGCGCAAATAACTTTACTGGAAAGGGATGGTTCCGCTCCACTGATCAAAATTTTTATATTTATTCAGCAGGCAGTTATCAGCAAGTGGTAATGCCCACTGCTGGCATTGCGGATAGCGCCGTAACCACTGCCAAGATTGCAGCCAATGCCATTACTGATGCAAAAATTCAAAGTGGCGGCCTCACGGCTTCTGGCATTGCCAGTGATGCAATTACCACCATCAAAATTCTTGATGGCAATGTAACAACTGCCAAAATCGCCAACAGTGCAGTTACTGGCGCCAAAATTGCTGCTTCCACCATTGATGCCACTAAGTTTGCCGCAGGAGCAGTGGATACTGCTGCATTGGCAGCTAGCGGAATTACTAGCGTTAAGTTTGCGGCTGGCGCTGTTGATACCGCTGCTCTTGGAGCATTAGCAGTTACCAATGCAAAAATTGCTGCTTCTACCATTGAATATGGCAAGTTAAATCTTGCGGACGGCAGTGTTCCTGGCTCCAAGATTACTAGCGCAACAATTAGTGGCCTTCAACTTGCTGCTTCTGCCGTTGGGACCAGCGCTATTGCTGATAGTGCTGTTACGGCTGCAAAGATTGTTACTAGTGGCGTAACGGCTGGCAAGATCGACACCAATGCAGTGACGACAGCCACTATTGCTGCTAGCGCCGTTACTGCCGCGAAGATTGGAGCAGAAGCGGTTACCACTGCGGCATTAGCCACGAGTGGCATTACTAACGCAAAATTTGCTGCAGGTGCTGTTGACACTGCCGCCCTGGGAAGCGCTGCCGTTACTAACGACAAAATTGCCAATGCCACGATTGCCTATGCCAAGCTCAATCTTTCTGACGGGGACGTTCCTGGCACGAAAATTACTAGCGCCACGATTAGTGGTTTGCAAATCAGCACTGGCGGCGTGCTTACTGCCAACATTGCTGATAGCGCTATTATCAATGCGAAGATCGCCTCTGGCACCATTGGCGTAGGGAAGTTCACTGCTAGCGCCATTGATACTGTCAACATTGCTGATGATGCTGTAACGCTGGCAAAGATTGCCGATAGCGCAGTTGGCAGCGCTCAGTTGGTTAATAGTGGCGTTACGGCCATCAAGCTTGCCAATAGTTCTTCAACAGTGGTGCAAGCCAATGCACCAGTGGCGAATGGCACATTCACTGGCCAGCAATTCTTCGACACGTCCACTGGTTATGAATATACGTGGAATGGTGCATCATGGCAACGGCAGGCTGCAATTAATGACATTACTTTCAACGATTCCACGCCTCTCACTTTTTCCGTGGCGTATGCGGATAATTTTTCCGCTCAAATTACCACTGGTTTAGACAATCAAACTGCTAATCGCGTGTTTGCTGGTCCTGTTTCTGGATCGCCATCCACACCTACCTTCAGAAACTTAGCAGCCGCCGATCTGCCCCTTGCCACCGCAGGCACTGTTGGTGCCGTGCTTCCTGGTGCTGGCTTGCAAATGGGCAGCCCTGGCACCATTCAACACAGTAATGCAACCACTGCTGGCGTTTATGCCGGTCCAGTGACTATTGACGCGCAGGGACATATTGTATCTGCTGCATTGGTTTTAAGTGCGAGCGATATTCCGCCATTGGACGCAAGCAAAATTGCCACTGGCACATTCTCCAGCACTTTCCTTGCGCCAAATAGCGTTACGGCTTCGCAACTGGCTGACTATGGTATTGCCCAGGTTAGCGAAAGTGCTCCAATGCCAGAATTTGCCGGTCAGTGGTGGATCAACCCTAATGACCGCTCGGCCTACATCTGGGTGGGAGCCGTCTCGCCAACGCCAGAGGGCTATTGGCTCAACCTTGGTTATGGCAGCCCCACGCAAATTAACTTACGTTTTGGCGGCACGTATAACGCTTCTGGCAATGTTGTTCAAAGTATTAACAGTTATGGCATTGAAGCTGGCCTGACCATTGGACAGCCACTGTCTAGCCCCAACACCAGCAATAACGGCGTCTATCTCATTTGTACGTCTTCGGGGGTGGGCACAACGCCGGCTCCCAATGAAAACCTTGCCATTGGTAACTGGGTGTTATCAGAAGGCGTTGGTTCCACTTGGACGAAAGTGACGCTGAGCAGTGCTGTGGCTGGCGTTGGCGACCAAGACGTGCTGGTAGATGGTAGCGCTTTAATCCCCGTGGCTTCTGGCGTGGCCAGCCAGGAAGATTTAAATGAAATATTGTGGGCACGAGCACAAATTGCTAATCTCTCCACTGCTGGCATTGTTCGCGCCTCCACGGAAATTGCAGTGGCGTCTGGCACTGGCGAGATGAGCATTGGCACAGTTGACGATGGCTCTTATTAAAGCCAATGTCGAGGACTGACCAATGCATGAAAAATTTGTCTATGCCGGCAAAGAAATTCCTCCCTACGGGGACAGAGGACAAGTGCTAGTAAAAACGGCTTCGGCCTTTTATTACACGGCATGGGCTGACATTGACCATGTGATTAATGATATGAACGCAGAGATAGACGAAGGTGAATATTATTAGAATGTTGAAGACTTAATCGCCACCTTTTTGGTTTAGGCACATGGCTTCCATTCTTAAGCATCTTCGTTCTTCTACTGCCAATAAGCGCCCCACTGCATCGGGCTTGGCAGATGGTCAGATTGCTATTAACACTGCATCTGGCACCCCTGCATTGTTCTTTAAAGACAGTGCAAGCAATATTGTCAAAGTGGGTCCTGCTCACGTGGGCACCACTGCTCCTAATGCGAGCCCGGCTGGTAGCGCAGGCAATTCCACTGGTGAACTATGGGTGGATAATAGCCTGACAACAAATGGTCTGAAATATTACAACGGCGCTGCTTTTGTCAACCTTACGCCGTCTGGCACTACGAGCACCATTGGTTTGGTTGAGCTTGCCACTGATGCGGAAACACAAGCTGGCACTGATAATGTGCGCGTCGTAACGCCTTCTGGTTTGCAGAGCAAAGTTAGCGATAGTACTTCCACGTCTTCTTCTACCACCATTGCTTCTTCTACGGCAGTTAAAAGCGCCTACGATTTAGCCAATGCGGCATTGCCCAAGGCAGGAGGCACCGTTACTGGTGCGGTGATAATTAGCCCTAGCGGAAGTCTTTCTTTTGAAGGAACAACGGACGATAGCTTTGAAACGACGCTTACAGTGGTCGATCCCACTGCTGATCGTACCATTACATTGCCCAACGTTACGGGCACTGTAATTACCACTGGAGACAGTGGTACGGTTACCGGCACAATGATCGCCAATGACACCATTGTCGATGCTGATATTAATAGTGCCGCTGCAATTACGTTGACAAAGTTGGGTACTGGTGCATTGCCCACTACTATTACTGTTGCAAGCGGCAATATTGTTGATGGCACGATTAGTAATGTTGAAATTAGTGCTAGCGCGGCAATTGCAGACACCAAGCTTGATACTATTTCCACTGCTGATAAAGTTTCATTATCGGCGCTAAATATTGACGGCGGCACTGATATTGGCGCTGCATTGGCCGATGCTGATTTATTTATTGTTGACGATGGTGGGGCTGGCACCAATCGCAAGGCTGCTGCCACGCGCATCACGGACTATGCCTTTGGCAAGGTTTCCGGCGATATCACAATCACTTCTTCTGGCGTGGCGGCCATTGGTAGCGGCAAAGTTACAAGCACGATGATTCTGGATGGAACCATCCTCAACGCTGACATCAACGCATCTGCTGCAATCGACAAAACCAAGATCAGCGGCACTGCAATTACTGCTGGCGACACCGGGACCGTCACCAGCACGATGATTCTGGATGGCACGATCCTGAACGCAGACATCAACGCATCAGCCGCCATCGCTGGCACCAAGATCAGCCCAGACTTTGGCAGTCAGACAGTCACCACCACCGGCATTTTCAGCGCCGCGCTTGGCGCACAGGGCACGCCCACCATCACATTTACCGGCGACACCAACACCGGCATTTATAGTCCTGGCGCCGACCAAGTAGCCATCTCAACTAATGGCACTCAGCGCTTATTGATTGATTCCACCGGAACGATATCAGCAAACAGCGATGTTGCTGTCCCG
>Ga0214917_10001876_pt1 | contig 26494 bp, 26 predicted proteins | sample LL_1208_BB_MetaG_FD_177983 | JGI IMG/M metagenome (GOLD analysis project Ga0214917, IMG submission 177983) | Freshwater microbial communities from Lake Lanier, Atlanta, Georgia, United States - LL_1208_BB | ecosystem: Environmental > Aquatic > Freshwater > Lake | place: USA: Georgia | collected... | reverse complement strand
AGTCCATAAAGAGTTGATTAATGATTGTTTGAGCTTTTGTTTTGAACGACATGAGTAATAATATACTAATTGTATATTATTATTCTTTTTTTTAAAAGTCAGTTAATTTATCTAAATTAATTCAAAAGAAATACGATTTAAAATGAGCAAGAAGAGGAAAAGACCCAACATTAAAAATATTTTTGGATTTCCATTTTCATCAAGAATTGAAATATCCTTTTTTAAACAAAACTCGTCTAAAAATGTAATGAAAAACTGGCTTGAAAGAAGTGTGGCGAGAGATGATAAAATGATGGAAAAGATCCATTTCTTTTTGTTTGCGCCATTCTTCTTACTCTCCTGTTGAATATATGGATGAATAAAATGATCATGTTGTTCTTGTGGCTCATCCATAATTTTAGATGTTTCTGTACTATTTTCTTTTTGTGGATAGAGATTAAGCATCACATTTCTTAACTGCTCGTCTGTTAACATTTATATTATTAAAAAGAAAATTTTTACATTAAAATTATATTTAATTATTTTAAAATAATTCTTGCGCGTCTTCTTCACTTATTATTTCCACTCCATATTTTTCCGCCTTCTTTGTCTTCCCCGTCGACTGAGACACATCTTTCACAACCAAATACTTTGTTGTCTTCTTAACATCATCATCCTCTGTATACCCCATCTTTATAAACTCATTCATCAAATCCTTATTTCTAAAACCTGAAAAACACACCCCTCCTAAACTCTCTTTTACCTCTTTCTTAACTTGTTGTCTTAATGGAAACACGTGTTGGTACTTTAGATAATACTCGACAAACGGATTGATTGAGTCAAGAAATTGTTCCGCTGTCTTGTTAAAACCAAGATTGTTCAAGTCTTGAACATGATCGTCATAGTACTCTTCCAAAAATAGCTCCTTTCCCAACAGAATGTTTGAAAAGTCAAGATTGTCTAAAATCTTTGTCAACTTTGTCTCGCCAAAGTTTGGAAACAAACAACTTCCCACCATCAACTTAACTAACGTTAACTTACTCAAACAATCCTTTATACCATCCAATATGTTTTCCGCTGACTTTTCTTTTATCTTATTTATGCTCAACAACTCCTCTTTTGTCACACTAAAAAGCTTTTCTTCATCCGTTATGCCTCCCTCATACAAATTTGTTAAGACTCCCTCTTTTAACCCCTTTGTGTCAGTTGTGTTGAATAGACACACCATTCTCTTGACCCACACATCTTTGTCTTCTGAGCCATCATTTACAATTAAGATATCAACCCCGCTCTGGTTCCAAATCCACTCTCTAGATGGCATTTTAGCCTTTGTTCCCTTTATCACTTGAAGAATATGTGGAATCACATCTCCACTTCTGGTGATTAAGAGCTCTGTATTTGGTCCAATTTTATTATCGTCAACAAACTTGGCATTGAAGGCGGTTAAATTAGTTATTGTAACTCCAGATAGGTCAACAGGATCGATATTGATTCTAGGTTTTATAACTCCATTTTTTGTAACATTCCATTCGACGTCTTTAACTTTAACAACAGCTGTCTCTCCAAGTTTTTTGAACGCGATTGAAAACTTTGGATTTTCTCCAGCTTTTTCATCTTTGATCAAATCCTCTGAAACAACAAGACCATCGATCTCGTAAGGAGCGACCATCTTTCTTTCTTCAAGGTAGGCTTTGAGCACTGACTGTGTAACAAAATTGGACTGAACTTTTTTAAAGTATGGAGTTTGGAATCCAAGAGTTTCTAGTTCTTTGAAGACTTGTTCTCTTGTGTTAAAACCAAATAGTTCGCAGTTGTGAATATGATACGCTAAAAATTGGCATTCAGAAAGCATTTTAGGATTAAGTTCTTTTGCGTTTACAAGTCCAGCGACTGTATTTCTTGGATTTTTGAATTGTTGACTATATGTTTCAAACGTCTTTAGAAACATAACTATTTCTCCTCTAACAATAAGTTTTTCCTCGCCGTTTTGGTTTAGGAGCTTGATGATCCAGTCTAAATTTTTGACAAACTTTATATGGTCCAAAATGAAGGTGACATCTTTTCCAACTTGTCCATCTCCTCTTGTGTATGCCTTTCGAGTACCATCTTTGTTGAAAACAATAAGAAGAGAAAGACCGTCAACTTTGTCAGAGATAACAAAAGAGTTTGTCTCGCATCTGTCTTTGAAGAGTTTGAGGGCCTTGTCGTCTTTACACTTGTCTAAACTACCCATCCAAACTGGTAGTTTTGCGTTTCCAGCTTTTCCTAAATAAGCAAAGTCTTCGTCGAAACGGACCTTGTACAGATTGACAAGATCGTCGAATGTGTCATCGCTTACTTTGGATTGAGATTGATAGTAATCATCGCTGAGCTGTTTGAGGTGATTGTAGAAATCTTTTTGAGAAATTGCTAAAAAGTCTTGTGGCATTTTATAAAATGGTTAAAAAATTTAAATAAATCAATTTATAATTAACTCCGTTTAAAGAGTAATCTAAATAAAATAATAAGTAAATGCCGGCGTCTACGACAAAGAAAAAAATTAGAGTTATTAAAGTACCAGCTGACTATCCCATAAATGATTTTTACACGCCAAATTTTAAACCTATGCCACGCTTGTATATGGAACTTCTTGAGAACAAAGCAAAGGTTAAGCCTGAGTTGAGAAACAAAGAATACATTCCAAAAGGAATTCCAACTTTTTCTGGACCTTCTATCCAGGAGGCAAAGATGAGTGCTCAGAAACAAATGACTGATGAACTTAAGATTAACTTTTCCTCTCAAGATGAAAAACAAAAAATGAGATCGTTTCCTAATACGCCAAAAGAGAGTGCTCCTATTCGTTCTTTTCACAAAAGCCCAAAAGAAAAAGAACTTGACATTGTTGATATCACAACCATCGATGACAACAAAATTCGTCAGCTCGAATCTAAAAAGGAGAGTAAGAAAGAAGACGACGAATTCACTGGATCTATAAAACCTAAATATAAAGACAAATATAAATTTACTACTCGTTCAAAAGACAAGTACTCTAGCGATGAAGACGTTGATTATGACAAACTCAAGAAAGAAAAATTCAAATCTTCTAAATATGATGATAAATCAAGCAAAAGCACTCCTGAAAGCAAATACGACAAAGATGACAAATACGATAAATATGATAAATACGATAAATACGATAAATACGATAAATATGACAAAGATGATAAATACGATAAATACGACAAGTATGATAAATATGATAAAGATGACAAATACGATAAATACGACAAATATGATAAAGATGACAAATATGACAAGTATGACAAAGATGACAAATATGACAAATACGACAAAGATGACAAATACGATAAGTATGATAAAGATGATAAATATGACGACAAATACGATAAGTATGATAAAGATGATAAGTACGATAAAGATGACAAGTATGATAAAGAATCATCATCAAGTAAGGTCGAGTCAGGGTTGGCAGCTTTATTAAGAGGTCAAAAAACAGAATCATCAGAAACAAGTTCAGCGCCATTAGTGGCAACCGCTGTGGCAGCAACTGTTGCGTATGCTTCATCAACAAGTGAAAGTACAAGTGTGAGTGGAGGAAGCAATATGCCTCCATCTTTGGAAGAGATTAATAGTGGAAAGGTACAGGTGGATGCGAATGGGGTTAGAAATCTTGAACACTTAACAAGAGATGAGACTTCAGAGTTGGATAAGAAGCGTGAGTTACTTAACAAGATCAGAATTTTGAAAAAGTCAAATATTGGTCTTCAAATTCCAGAATACAATGAATATACAGATTTACAAACTCTTCAAAGAGCATACGAATCAAATGTGAAACAAGTGAAGGTGGAATCGAATGTAGAAAACTACAAGAAGATGTTAAGATATGCGTTGTTGGGAGTGGAGTATGTGTTGGTTAACTTTTTGAACTTTGAGGACATTAAGGGTTTCGCGATGCAACAGGTCTCAAGCATGAATCAGTACGAGGCGCTTTTGTACGAATTGGGTGAGAAGAGTTACATGCCTGATACATCTCACTGGCCGGTTGAATTAAGACTCGTAGGAACAATATTGACAAACGCCTTTGGCTTTGTGATGATGAAGATAGTGATGAAGAAGGCTTCAAGCGCGTTTGGAAAGTTTGCTGAACCTGGAACAACTGGGCCTTCGCAACAGCCAGCTCAAGAACCACAAATGAGTGGAGGAAGTTGGAAGCCGGCACAGACAAAGATGCGTGGTCCAGATTTTGATTTTGATGAGTTGGAGAATAAGAAGATGTTATAAACCATTTTTAAAAACATAATTTTTAAAAATGTTAGTTAAAGTAGGAGAGTTGATTGATACCGAGGAAGACGCAAACGATAAGGATTACGGAACAGATAGAAAAGTTTTTGTAATTGAGTGTTTGAGAGATCTTTCCTTCTTTTTTATCCCACTTTAAGTCAAGAGTGTAGACAGGTTTGATTATATAGGATAACAAAATTCCGGAAACAACGGCTATCCCAATTTTGATAAAGATGGCTTTTGAGCCGAGAGAGATGATGGTTGATTTTCCTTCAAGAATAGAGAGTTTGTTATCAATATCCATTTATTAAAGTGTGATAAAAACTTTTAAATTTTGATAAAAATTAAATAATTCTCTTATATATAATAAATGCCAATTACTTTAGCAGAATACGCAGGAGCTAACTCTCCTCAACCACCTATGAAACCAAACCGAAAATTCACTGTTATAGACGACGTTTTCGCTCCTCCTATCACAACGATCGGTACTGCTGGAACGTATGGTTACAACAGTGATGACATCATTTCTGGAAACGGAGTCCCAACAAGAGGTGAAATGAAAAGCAGAAACAAGATTCCACAAGAATATGTCGAACGTATCCAATCTAACTTTTCCCCAACCCTTGCCACATACTTTAGAGATGAACCTCAAAGACAAATGAGCATGGATCAAGCAATGATTCAAAAACAACAACAGTACTATCCTGTTCAACCAACCGTGATGGGAAGCGGAATAGCAGGCGTTCCTCCAAACATGAATGTTGCTGATGGAAAGATGGATAGAGTATCGCAGATGGAACGTCCACCAAAGCGTGAGCCATTTAGACATATTTCAGATTCACGTCAAACCTGTATTGAGACACTCAACCATATAATGAATTGTCCAATGTGTCAAAAGTATTTTGAATGCGACACAAAGATTTACAACGTGGTTATTATCATGCTCATCATTCTCTTCACAACAATCATCTACTTTTTATACAGAGAAGAGAAAGGAAAAAATAGAAGTTAAAGAGATAACGCTGGTTTTATAAATGTCAAAATTTTATGATTGTTTGGTGATAACGTCTGGTGCTGTGAAAGGTTTTTCTATTCTGGGTGCCCTCGACTATCTTGAATCTACTAACTCGCTCAAGTGGATTAATATATTTGGCGGATGTTCTGTCGGCGCAGCCATTTCATACCTGATTATGATCGGATACACCCCAAAAGAGATCTTGACGTACACAAGTCAAAATGATTTGCTTCAGCTTTTTTCAGCAATTAATTTATTAACACTTCCAGAACATTTTGGAGTGATAGATTCAAACTTGTTGTTACATTATTTAGAAGAGATGACGATGTTAAAGCTTGGTTATATTCCAACGTTTAGCGATGTAAGCAAGATGTCAAATAAATTTTTTATGTGTCCATCTTATAATCTTTCCTCGACCGAATCAAGTGTTTACTTTTCAGTCTTAACACATCCAGACATGCCAATTGTAAAGGCTGTGAGTTTGTCGTGTAACATTCCGTTGTTGTTTTCTCGCGCCAAGTGGAATAATGATTATTATATAGACGGAGCATATTTTGATGTGTTTCCAATTAAGAAGTTGATTCAGTTGACGAATCCAAAGAGTGTGATAGGAATAACGTTTGATCATGAAGACAGTAAAGATATGAAGATAGAGAGTTTGGTTGATTATTTAAAAAGTATAATATCGATAAAGAATCATGACAATAGGCGTGGAAAATTTATTCAAGATTATAAAGAGTTTTTAGAAACAAGAAAGGATGTAAAGTGTGATATTGTCAAATTAAAGTGTGAGGTAAACGGATTGGATTTTTCACTGAGTGTAAAAGAGAGATTGGATATGTACTTAAAGGGAAAGGAATATATGAAAAAATACTTCATAAACTGATTTTAACAAATAGAATTTTTATTTATTAAAATCAAATGTCTCAATTTTTCAAGAAAAAACCTAAGAAAACAAAGAATGTAACTGATATGAAAGAAGAGGAGAGCAATCTCGTTCTTAAAGGAATAAACACTGCCAAGCTTGACAAAGAATTCTGTATGAATGAGCTCACAAAGTTTGCCTCCAAAAAAATGTTAAGCATCTCTTTTGTCGATGAGACTGGAGCTGAGGAGGAAAAGTTTGAGGTTCAGATTGACGACGAGCCTGTTTTAACAAGTGAGCAACCATCCAAAAAACTCGAGAGCTACATTGAAGCGGTAGCGCAAAAGCCAGTTGAGAAAGAGGGTGGATTTTTTTCAAAGAAACAAAAGACCGCAAAAGTGGAAACAACGGTAAGTAAGCCACCAAAAGAGGAGAAGAGACTCTCTAATTTGAGAAACATAACAACCAAATTAGAGACACTGGGTATTTCAAATGAGCAAAAGCCCAAGCATTATGAAACGATAATAAAAAGCGAACACATTTCTGTAAAGATGTATTCGTGTTGCGATGAGATGAATAAAGCAAAAGAAATTCCTTCGCAAACCGATGTTTATTGCTGGTGGTGTAGACATTCGATCCCAGAGGATTGGCATCCGTTGGGATGTCCGGTAAAGTTTGTTAAGAAGGATAATAAGACAACCTTTGAAGAGTATTTTGAGACGGATGGAATATTCTGTTCATTTAATTGTGCTTTGGCGTATATAAATGTGGAGATGCGTTTTAACATTCGTTACAGAGAAAGTGGAGGATTATTACAATTACTCTACAAAAAGTTATTAGGAGTGGATGGACAATTCTCTCCAGCATTGGATTGGAGGCTTTTAAAGAAGTATGGCGGATGTTTGTCAATTTCCGAGTTTAGATCAACTTTTCAAGAGGCGAATATGATGACTGTGAATACGCAGAAGGCAACAAGGGGTTTTGAGAAGACACCAATGAGTCCAACAGGGTGGGTGTATATAGAGGAAACAAATAATAAAAAAGTTTATTCATAATCAAATTTTTCAATAAAGTCAGAGTAGGCCATAGAATATTCCATCAATTCTTGTCCAGCTGCCATCATATTGTTAATAATGTGGGCAATTAGGGGTGTGAAAATACTGTTTGTGTAAATGTAAGCGTATCCGCTGATGAGTCCGCCAATACCAGCCATACAGCTTTGTACAATTGTTCTGTTGATTTGTTGATCTGAAACGATGGCGTTTGTCATATGCATAGCGCCAAAGATAACTGCGTGTAAGAAATTTGCTTTGTGAATACTAATCTTACATATTTTTATCAAGACTATTTTTAAAAATAAAAATCTAAAAAATAATTCCTCTACAAAAGGGGCATAAATACCACTATTTATAAATTCTGAGAAACCAAAGATTAATGGTGAAACGCCTTTTTCTCTATAGGCATCAAATTCATCATCTTGTTCGTCGCTGAGAGTGCTAACAAACTCTTTAGGGGCGAAATGTTTCATTCCGATTGTGAAGATGAAGTTGTTTAAAATAACACATCCAACCGCTGTCAAAAAAATCATTAACGGACTTGACGATGGCTTTGTGATGTCAAATTTGATCAGCTCTTGAATGGAACATTGGTCTAAAATATTATTCATCTTTTATGTTTAATATAAACATAAAAGAAAAATTTCTTTTTCTAAATTTTGATTTGGTCATTGTGTGAGAATGTTTTTGTCAAAGTCTCTAACTCATCTCCCATATACATGACCTCTATCTTTTGAAAGCCTAACATCTTTGGCGTTACATAGCTTCCTGAACAATCTTCGTTTGGTCCTAAACGCTCTTCTAAAAACTTTGTAATTTCATGTGTTTGCGAAAACTCTTCTTCTCCCTCTTTTATCGCTCTATATCTGTACACTCTCTTCATATACATTGAGTCGATGTTCATAACGATTGTGAATTTTTGGTCGTTGTAGAGGTAGTCAATCTCGTATACTCCTTTTCCGATCCTTCTTGGCACATTGTTAAAGTTGTTGATAAGTGTATGTTTGACATGGTCCCAAGTGATGAGACAGTAACCAAGAACGTTATAGATGTGAGATTTTAGAGAGATGATTGAGTTGTTTAAAAGTTGGTGAAGCATGACTTGGGGAAGAAATGCTCCGAGAGTTGCTGTAAGGTTAACCATTTATATATTTAAAAAGATAATTCTTTAATCGAAAATTATTTTAAAAATGGATAAGTAAATGGTATCTAATGATTGTCGGCGTCCGCGCGGATTTAGCCAAATTGCGCATTGTAAAGCGATGGGAAAGATCTCCAGAACAGGAAAAAGTAACAAGGGAAAATTCATAAAGAGCGGAAAGTACAAAAAGGGCTCAAAAAAGAGAAAGAGCGTAAAGAGAAGAAGTGTAAAGAGAAAGAGCGTAAAGAGAAGATGATTAGAGAGCTTGGAAAACTCTGTTGGGAGAGTTAATGATTTGAACTCCACCAATGAGGACTTTATTGGCTTGAACTGTTTGTGAGTTTAAATTTGAAGGGAATTGGTTAACTTGGGACTGTATATTTTGTACAATCGTTGGAGGTGTAAATGTAATAGTTTGTGGCATTTTTAATAAAATAAAAATATTATAATTTAGAATTATAAATGTCACAAACAGTTTATTTTACAGATCCTGCTCAAATTAATGGCCTTCAATCAACTGTGAATGGATACTCTCAATCTTTTACAACAAATGTCTTAAATGTGAATACATTGAACTTTGCGAATGACAATACATTTGGAACAGTAAACAGTGCGACTGGAGTTCAATGGGTTACTTACTTATCAACTGGCGCTTTTGTAGCATGTGAAGATAACTACGCTTGTCAAGCAGCATTACAATGTATGGCATCTGGTGGTAACGCGTTTGACGCAGCTGTCACAGCAATGGCTATTCTTGGTTTAACACGTCCTGGAAACTGTGGTTTAGGAGGAGGTGGTTTCGCTATGATGTATCATGCTCAAACAGATAGAGTTGACTGTATGGACTTTAGAGAAACAGCTCCTCTTAAGCTTGATCCTTATTGTTTTGGTTCAGGAGCGCCTTATAGTACATATAATGGTTCTGCTTTTACGTTAGCAAGAGCTAAGCAACAAGGATATTCAGTTGGTGTCCCAGGAACACCAATGTTTATGAAAGAGGTTCTTGAACGTTATGGAAGTTTTAACTTGTCACAATGTTTCTATCCAGCAATTAAGTTAGCGACAGGAGGTTTTTATTTAGACCAACCTTTTGTTGACTTGATTAATTTGGTAAATACAGGAACAAATGCTCCATTATCTAACTTTACTGGTTCTAGATTATTATTCTTAGACCCATCTAGCGGATACACAAGAAGTTATCCTGTCGGAACACTATTCAAGAATCCTGACTATGCTACTACACTTCAATTATGCGCAAATACAAACATGAAATCTTTTTATTTTGGTTCAATTGGCCAAGATATTGTAAACTGTGTTCAAAATCCTCCTAAAGTTGCTACGCCTCTCATCGCTATCACTGGTGGTAATATGACAATGGAAGATCTTGCTTTGTACCAAGTCTTGCCAAAACCACCAATCAAAGTCTCATTCAGAGATTGTCAAGTTTATGTTCAACCTCCAGCTACATCTGCTGGACTTTTAATTGCGCAAGCTCTTAAAATATACGAAACTTTAGTTCCTTCTCCAACAGGTGGTTTTACAGGATGTGCTGATAGTTACTTTGCTAGACAAATGGCAATGAGATATGCCTTCGCTGATAGAAATGCCTTTGTTGCTGATCCAGCTTTCTATCCAGTTCCAACACAAGGTATGATAGATCCTGGTTATATAGCTTCAAGAGCATCTATTTGTCCAACAGGCTACAATGGATTTACATCATCTGCCAACATTGCTCCATACGGATCACCAACAGGATTTTATACATTCAGTCCAACGGGAAGTATGTTGTTTTCTCCAGGAGCATCTGTAGATCCAACAAGTGTTGGTTCAACAACTCCACTTATTGTAAAGGATAATCTTGGAAATGCTATTTCAATCACATTTACAATTGAACAAATTTTAGGAAGCGGAATGACAGTTCCAGGAAGAGGATTCTTGTTAAATAACGAGTTGACAGATTTTAATAATTTACAACCTGGCGTACTTCCTTCAGCAAATGCTCCTCAGCCAGGAAAGAGACCACGTTCCTCAATGGGACCAACTATAGTTATGAGAAATGGTAAGCCGTTTATTTTAGCATCTTGTGCGGGAGGTGCTCAAATTCCAATGACAATTTTCAACGCGATTGTAAACATCGTTGATTACAATTATACAGTTGAGAATGCTCTTCTAGAAGCAAACTACTTTGAATCAAATGGTACATCATTAAGCGTCGATTCGCAAATCAATGCGCAACGTTCAAGTCTTGGTTCTGCTTATCAGCTTTTGACAACATATAAAGGATATCCATTATCACCAACATACTTTTCATTTGCTTCTACAGGAGTTACAAGCGGTGGAGGTACAATGTCTCTTGGTTGTGTTACAAGTACAACTGGAGCAAGTTGTGGTTTGAAATGGCCAACATCCGTTTACTATAGACCTGATCAAGCTCGTTGGGGAAGTTCAAAGGCTCAAAACACAATCAGTTATACAAATACAGGAACATGGCAACCACCAGTTGTTTAAAAAGGAAGCTTTGCTGCCGACTAACACTTTGTGTTCTTTTAAAAAGGAAGCTTTGCTGCCGACTAACACTTTGTGTTCTTTTAAAAAGGAAGCTTTGTGTTCTTTTAAAATTTTAATTATCGAACCAATAATTAAAATCATTACTTTGCTTCTAACGCTTCAATTCTCTTTCTTAATGACCCTATTACTTTGTACAAGTATCTTAAACGACGGGATGTTGAAATCACATCTTCATCTAAACTGTCTTCAACTGTTTCTTCATCTATTTCATATTGTGAACTTTCGCTCTTCAAACGTCTCTCCAATGTTAACTTTGCTAACTCGTCATCGCTTTCGCTTTCAGATTCTGATTGAGACTTGTCAGAATGATAGCCACGACGTTCCTTTTCGTCTTTTGAAACATTATCTAACAGTTTTTGAAATTCATAGATTTCTTCATTCTTTATAATCCAAGACTTGTGTTCTTTGGAATAGTCAAGAGCATCATCGAGAAAGTCACTCCACTCGGTTGAATCTTTCTTCAAGTTAACCTTACAGAACTTTTTGTTCAAAGGCTCAACCATAATGTACTGATGAACGATCTTACATTCAGGATAATCTAAATCTCTAGAAGACATTTTTTATATAACTCTTAAATTTCTTTAACATATAATATAACCTTTTATTATTTTTTCTTGTTTAAAAAACTTTTATCTTTTTAATTAAATAAACAAATGTCAAATTCAGACGTATTAACAAAATTAGGTGAGAACGCCACCATCTCCCTCAAAGAAGCTGACCCTGTCAACTGCTGTCTGGATGGTTACTTTTTCAACTGTCCTGAAAATCCTATGCGTTTCGAAAAAGGTCTTTGTAACGACTACATGGCTCAACGTTGCGCTAGAAACTGGGACAACTATTGCGATGTCTACCTCTCTCAACTCGACTCTAAAGACGTCAACGGTCTCGCTTCTACTAACTTCTTAAGAGCCTCTGCTGAAGCTAAGTTCTGTAGAGACGACACATCAAATCCAAACGCGCAATGTGTCACCTACTGTGAACAAATGAATCCTTTGGCTCCTGGTGGCGCTGTTGTCTGTAAATCTGTCGGAGAAACTATCTATCGCGACCAAAACCAACTCTACAATATCTCAACAGACTTCTCTCAATCTGAAGGATTAAACACAACCGCTCCTCTCAAAGCAACCAGCTGTCCTAAAGTCTGTGACGTTATCCAACAAGGTTCTCTCGACAATAAAGACCGTGTCTTAAATGAATGTTTGGACAGAGGTGTATGTCAAGGCCAAATGATGAAACTTGCTCAAACACTCGCTCAAAACAATGTCCCAATCCAAAACGACCGTCTCAAACAATTTATGAATCAATATATCGTTGAAAACAGCCAAAACCAACTCGCTCAATCTGTTCAATTAGGTAAGAACTCACCTCAAATCGCAAACTTCAACCCAACCGTTCCAGGTCCTTCTCCACAAAACATGGCAAAAGAAGGATTTGAAATGCCTCCAGCTCCATCTCAACAAGCTTCTCAGCCACAACAAATGAATCTTTTAGCACCATCAAAAGAGAACTTTGCTTTTCCAGTTAATCCTCCAAAACAAAACACTGCTGTCACAGTTCTCTTAGTTATAATCTTTGTAATTACAGGATTGATCGCACTCTTTATGACAACAGAAAACAAATTTCCATCTATTTGGTTTTTTCATCCTTTCGTTTGGATAGCTTATGGATTGTATTATTCCGCAAAATTTGGTTTTGGATGGATATTTAAAAAATAATTCTAACTTAAACATCATTCTTCTTATATTTATAAAATGAATGAACAAGATGATTTAGACAAACTCGGCTACACTACCGAGCTTTCCTCCTTTGAATGGATGCCTCATAAATTCCTTGGCATCGATACCTCCCTCTTTGGCTCCTCTGATAAACGTTTGTTTCATAAACATCCTTTTCTTCAACTTGAAGAAGCCTCAACAAACGTTGCCCATCCTATAGAGGACCGTATGCAGTGTGTTAGGTACATGTGTAAGATTCCTTACAAAAACCACATTGATCATTGTATTAACTCTACAAACTTTATCGTTTTAGAACACTATGACCCCTACAAACTCTTTCACTTCTACGCTAACAACGACAAGTATCTTAAACTCGATGACCACGTCGTCTATCAAGTCCATCCAACTTTTTTCAAAAAGTGTCAACTATTGTATCTTCCACTCGAACTCACTCTTCTTGTTTGTAGAGCAATATTCACTACGTACCCTTTCGACTCTGAAGAACGAACTGACGTTCTTGAATACATCCTAAACATAGCTGATGATGAAAGTGAAACTATATATGCTAGAGCTGAATGCGCTGATATGCTTTTTACCTTTGGAGAAGGAGATGAGATCTTTTTTGGAAAGAAAATCATTAATCAGCTTGGGGATCTTTATGAAGAGAATAAGCTTAAAACGATCTGGACAAATTCTCAAAACGTACATGTAGAATCAATCGCGGAATCTACCATGAAAATCGTACGAACTCTTTTTAGAGAGTGGACAAGAGGGACAAGATCATTAAGTCAAGAGTATAACTTAGACCAGATTCTTGAACAGTTGATCTCAACTCAAGATGATCAAACTGTAGAAAAAATCAGAAAGACAATGTATCGTCTTAGTGTTGACAACTCCAAGTACGAAAACTTAACACTTAAAGATATCTTTGTCATGATTTGGGACAGAGTAAAAGACAACCAAGAACAACAAAAGAGACTTGTAGAAGAGATCGTAGATGCTGATGGAACTTGCGCAAGCGGATATTTAACAAGACTTGTCAACGTTCTTTCAGGATTTGAATATGAAGAAGAATTGGTAATGAGACTAAGTCCGCAAGAGGAGTTGAGAAGTTCTGTTTTTGCTAGAATTAATGCTAAAATTAGGGCTCTTCCAGACATGTTGCGAAACGATTTGTTGGAGAGTTTAGTAGAGGACGATTGGATGTTTGAAGAGTTTATGGAGTTACATAATCCACGAGAGGAATTAGAAAAAGAGTATAAAGATTTATTAAGTCAGGAAGAGTTTGAGAGTATTTACACACAGAGTGTGAGAGAGTTTAAAGCGTTCTGTGTGTGAAGGGTGTATAAACTGATTTTTATTTACACACTGAACACTTTATAAAGTGGTTAGTGTGTAAATAAAAATGAAGAAGCAAAGTTGGACAGTTGGAAGAAAGATAACGAATGGACAGTTTACAATAACAAACATAGATAATATAATGAAGGCAACGATGTTTGACAAAATTGGAAGAAAGAGTTATGCGGTAAAATATGTGAGCGGAGATAATCCAGCGCAATTTAAAGAGGAAATGGATAAGATAATGGAGGAACTGTTGCTCATAAGTATGTATGAGGATTGGAATGAAAAGAATAAAATATATTATTGAAAAGATTTAAAATTATTTCAAAAATGAAATAATTTTAGTAAGAAAATTGTTTAGTAGTATCCACGACGACCTAATCTAACGTATTGAGATGGTGGAGGAATTGTTGTTTCGAAAGATGCTTGACCTAAGTTCTTTTGTGCTGCTTGAGAGAAAGCTAAGTCACTGTTGACCATCTTTGTACCAGCACCACCTGTTGTAGAAGCTAAGTCAAGTGGAATTTCCTTTGTGAAGTCGATTAAACGACCAGCAGAAGCTGCGTTACCGAAGAGTGTATCAGCACCACCAGAAATACCCATTGGTAAACCATAGTAAGCAGGGGATAAGAAAGGACGTAAAGAGTTTTCGACTTCAATACGTGTGTTAGCTGTGAATAAACCAGGACAAGTCATTGTGTCGATGGAGTCAGGCGCAGCTGGACGACCGTATTGATCGTAAGAACCTCTATCAGCGCAAGGAGATAATTCAGGATGTAAGATTGGGAGAGATTGTCCAAAAGGAGCAACACCGCCGGAGTTAATTTTAACTTGAGCCAAATTTGATGAAATCATTCTTGTATATTTTATAAGTAAAAAAGAAAAAAAAAATAATTTTATAAACAAAAATATTCCCAAAAAAACTAGAGTGTTAATCCAAATGGAACTCCTCTAACATATGGTTGTAAATCTTCATAAGCCATTCTTGTCACATTGTCTTCCCTATCAATCGCTATTGTTGGATCATCTCCTTCGCATGTCCAAATCGGAAGCGTTTGCTGGTCCACTTTTCTTCCATACATATCATACAGCTTTTTATTCTTACAATCATAGAATCCAGCATTTACAGCCGCCTTTGACGCATTATACTCTGCCACTGCCGCCGGATTTGCCACTGTCCATTGTGATCCCACTCCTCCAAACAACATTTGGCCTGGAGAAACGTTTTGATCAGTCACACCAACCTTTCCGCTGTTCAAAGACTGAACCATCTTTTGAGTTTCTTCCACCTTGCTGGAAATTTGGTTTATAGAGTTTTCAAGCTGAACCGTTCTGTTCATCAACATGTCGAACTGTTGTTGACGCATTTTTTCTTGGTTCCCAATTAACTGATTTAACTCAGCATGAGTAACATATTGATCAGACATATTATATTATTATTATCTAAAAGAAAAATATTCATTATTTAGTTTTTAACTGATTTAAAGATTTAAACTAGTTTGATAACAAAAATGTCAAAGTTAACTAAAATCTCCAAAGCTGTCAACGCAATCGCAACAAACCAAGAATCCTCTCTAAAAGTCCAAAAAAAGAAAACTCAAAAAAAAGAAGAGGCTAAACTCGACATCGAAGACGATGATACTCAAGATGAAAAAATTGATTTCGACGAATCCTTCAAAATCAACAAAAAGAAGGATGATACGCTCACCTACAAAAAGCTCCAGCTTCATGACCAAATCCTTAAACGTCCTGACACTTACATCGGCAGTGTCAAGAACCTCAAATCACACGAACCTATCTTTGTCATGAAGGATGGAAAAATCGTTAAATCTACCCCAACTTACCCTGATGGTCTCATCAGAATCTTTATCGAGGTTGTTTCAAACGCGATCGATAACGTTTGGAGATCTCTTGAGCTTGAAGGGTGTACTCCAAACCTGATCAAGATTGATATTGACAGAAAGGAGGGTAAGATCTCTGTTTGGAACGACGGTCGTAATATTCCTGTCACAAAACAAGACGGAATCTACATTCCTGAAATGATTTTTGGAGAGCTTTTGACTTCTTCAAACTATAATGATAATGAAGAGCGTAAGACAAGTGGCCGTAATGGTGTTGGTGGCAAAGTCTGTAATATTTTCAGCACCAAGTTTAATATAACAATTTGGAACAAAGAGGCATCCACCCTTTACACTCAAGAGTGGAGCAATAATATGTATACAAAAGGGGAACCAGTCTTAACAAAACTGACACAAAAAACAAATACCTTTAAAACAGTCGAAGATGGAAAGAACGGTTTCACAAAGATTGAATTTTATCCAGACTTTAAAAAGTTTGATCTAGATGGATTTACAGATGATGTTTACTCTCTTTATGAAAAAATAGTTTATGACACAGCAATGACTGTCTCACTCAATAAAGTCAAAACTATATACAATGGAAAACATATCGAAATGAAGTCTATTAAAGACTACGTAAAGCTTTACTTTCAAGAAAATGAGGAAGAATCTGTTGATAAAGAAGAGTCTTTAATAATGTCTTCTGAGGATTGTAGGGTTTATTTATGTCCATCAAATGGTGAGTTTACCCAGGTTTCTTTTGTCAATGGTATAAACACAAAGGATGGAGGTGTCCACGTTGATAAGTGGTGCGAAGAGTTGTTTAGACCAATCGTGAATAAACTATGCGATCCTAAGAAGAAGCTTAATATTGATATCAGAGATGTTAAAAAACACTTCTTTATATTCATCTACGCAAGTCTTGATAAGCCAGTTTTCGACACACAGTCCAAAACAAAGTTAGGAGATACACCATTGAAGGTCAATGTTAAAAAGAGCGATATCAGTAAATTGTCTAAGTGGGAGTTTATGAAAAAGATCGAAGAGTCTTTAAAGATGAAAGAAATGATGAGTCTCAAAAACACAGAAAGAAAGAAACGCGGTGTTGTAAAAGTAGAAGGTCTTGACGATGCTAACTTTGCTGGCCAAAAAGGAAAAGCACAAGACTGTATTCTTTGTATAACAGAAGGTGCGAGCGCTAAGACATACGTTGTAAAAGGAATGAAGTTTGGTATTAATGGAAAGGGTGGACACGATTATATTGGCGTGTTACCTATCCGTGGTAAATTTTTAAATGTAAGAAACGCAAGTATTCAAACACTCATCAACAACAGAGAAGTTAAAAGTATCATTCAAGCTCTTGGTTTAGAACACGATACAGACTATACACTCCAAGAAAACTATAACAAGCTAAGATACGGTAAATTGATGCTCAATACTGATGCCGACGTTGATGGATTTCATATATCTGGTTTGATCCTGAATTTCATTCATTTCTTATTTCCTTCTTTATTAAAGAGAGAGGGATTTTTCAACTTTATGAGAGTGCCAATCGTTAAGATAGAAAAAGGAAAAAAGACACTAAGTTTCTTCTTTCAAGACGAGGCTAAAAAGTATATTGAGGAAAATAAGATTAAGAAAGACCATATCAAGTACTACAAAGGATTGGGTACAGCGAATGCGGATGATGTGAAAGAGGATTTTGGCCGAAGAGTTGTTCATCTCAATCCAGATGTGGAAAGTGACAAGCTTTTAGAAAATGTGTTTGGAAAAGAAAACACTGAATTCAGAAAAGACTGGATGAGCAAATTCTCTCACGAAGATGAAGTTAAGAGACCACTCTTAAAAGACTATGAAACAGAACAAGAATCTATCTCTGACTTTATAAATCAAGAGTTAATCTTATTCTCTATCGACGACTGTAAGAGAAGTATTCCTCATCTTCTCGACGGTCTCAAAGAAAGTCATCGTAAGGTTTTATACTCTGCGTTCAAAAAGAACTTAAAGTATTCAGGGAAGACACTTAAGGTGGCTCAGTTTGCTGGTTATGTGGCGGAACAGTCAAACTATCATCATGGTGAGCAAAATCTCTATGATACGATCACGAAGTTGGCTCAGCGTTTTGTAGGAAGCAACAATATTCCGCTTCTTTTTAACGATGGTATGTTTGGAAGCAGACTCGAAATGGGTAAAGACGCAGCGAACGGAAGATACATCTTTACTAAACTTGATATGTTAACAAGACTTATCTTTAGAGAGGAAGATGATGATTTCTTACAAGACAGAGAAGATGACGGAGATGTGGTTGAAAAAGAATACTATGTCCCAATCGTCCCAATGGTTCTTGTGAATGGTTGTGGCGGTGGTATAGGAACAGGTTGGAGCACAAATATTCCATCTCATAATTTAGAGGATATTGTGAAGTGGATTATGAACTGGTTAGAAGGAAAAGAGAATGAAGTGATTGTTCCATGGTTTAGAAATTTCAAGGGAGAGGTGAAAGCGGAGGATAAGAAGGTTATAACAACTGGTATAGCAACAAAGAAGGATAATACGTATAGAGTGACAGAGATACCGTTGGGAAGAAAGAATATAGGTATCGCAAAGTACAAGGAGATTTTAGAAAAGTTAAAGGAGGATGGAAAGATAAAGTCGATAAAAGACAATTCGACAGAGGAGCATCCAGACTTTTTGATAACGGTTGGAAAAGAAGAGGAGTTGACAATGGAGTCATTAGAGTTGGTTGATCAGATGTCGACAAACAATATGGTTCTTTTCGATGGAAACAATAAGATAAAGAAGTATGATCATGTTGAGCAAATCATGGAAGAGTTTTGTCAAGTAAGATTAGCTCTTTATAAGAAGAGAAAAGAGGGAATCGTCGCATCTCTTCAAACAGAGTTAAAATATTTACAAAACAAGATTAGATTTATATTAGAGATTATAAACAGTACAATAACGTTGAAGAATAGAGATGAGGAATCGTTATATCAGGAGTTACAGACAAAGAAGTATGATTTGAAGGTGGAGGATGAGAAGGAGAGTTACAATTATTTATTGAGTATCCAAGTGAAGAGTATGACAGCGCAGAGAGTAAAGGAGTTACAGCAAAAAGAAAAAGAGTCTAAGAAGTATTTGGAGGAGTATAAGGCGAAAGAGGTGAAAGATTTATGGAGAGAGGAGTTGGAAGAGTTGTTGAAGAAGTATAAGGATTGGGATGGAGAGCAGGAGACATTAGTGTTAGAGACAGTTGAAAAAACAAAAACAAAAAAGGTAACAAAGAAGTAAAAAGATTAATATTTTTCTATTTGAAAAATATTAATTTATAACATATATCTGATTCTTTGACTAACAGCTTCAACAGCTTCTGGTAAAGGTTGTGCTCTATCGCTTTCCATTTGATTTTTGAAGAAAGCCATGTATTCATTTTCAAGATCAACAAGAGTCATTTTGAGATCTCCAACTGTTTTAATATTTGGATTTAAGGAAAGATAAGATTGTTTCATTTCTTGTTCGCTTGAGGATTCCATTCTGTTGATTTCTTTTAGAGCACCCTCATATTCGATGGAGTTTTGGAAGTCAAATTCTGACGCGTTTGGATTTGTAAGTTTGTGTTGAAATCTGGTAAGTTTAATGATTGAATTTTTCATAAGTTTTCTAGCACAACTAGCTGTGATTGGGCTATTGTCAGCGCAGTCCTCCTTCTTTAAGAAGAAGAAGTAAAAAACGATGGCTAATAAGATGTAGATTATCATTTTATAGTAATGAGTGATAAAAATTAATATTTTGATAAATATTTTATGCGTTGCGCGATTGTTTTTGCTTTATTTGCTTCTTCAGACGCTTTTTCTGTAGCTGTTTGTGCTTCAACGAGAGCAGTTTGTAGAGTAGGATTGTTCATTTCGTACTGGAGGGCTCTAATTTCTTCGAGGGCAGCGGCAGCATCAAGAGCTGAGTTGGCAGCTTCTCTAGCTGCTTGGATGGCAGCGAGGGCAGCGAATTGTGAGTATTCTGCTGTTTCAGCTGAAGAGTAGGCGAGAGCATAAGTTGTTTTCAAAGTTTTTTTGTTTTGTTTTCTAATGATGACAATGATGACAAAGACGATCAATAAGAAGAGGATATATTGGTTGACGGATTCCATTTAAGATTAGATTAAGAAAAAAATATAAAAAAGATTATTTTCCTGTAGAACCAAAACCTCCAGCTCCTCTTTCAGTGGTGGAGAGTTGATTAAACTGGACAAGTTCAAGTTGTAGAGGGGAGAGTGAAGGATGTACGATTTGGAAGTATCTACCCATTTTTTCGATGGCGAATTCTTGATCGCTGATGTTGTCAACGAAGGCCATTATATTTCCTCTGTAGTTTTTATCGATGATGCCGATGGAGTTGCTCATTCTGAGTGGGGTTTTTACAATAGAGCTTCGAGGGACGAGAAGATAGCCACAGTAGTCCAATCCGTTTAACATTTCGCAGTTGATTTGGAAGTCTATTTTGGCTTGAGAATTAGGAGGAACAATGATAGTTTGAGGAGAGTAGAGATCGACGCCAGAGTCATCAGAGTGATTTTGTCTAGTGGTGTAAGCGGTTTGGAGTTCTTGGTTGTTTGTAGCGAGATGTAATTTTATCATTTTTATGATAGAATATGAATCTTTAAGTGATTTTAGAAATGTCTAAAAAGATTTAAATTTATATTTTCTTATAAATAAATGGGAAAGAAGAAAAACAAGTTAAAAGCGCAAGTGATACACCTTGCTGAGCCTGTGTATATTCAGCAGTTACGCGACTGGGCGCAAACGCTCAACGCAAAGAACGTTAAAAAAGATATTGAGTTTGAAGTTAAAGAAAACAACGAATTTATGGTTAAAGAAGATATTGAATTTGAGGTTAAAGAAAACAAAGAAATGATGGTTAAAGAAGAACCTGAAATAGAAGTTAAAGAAAAAGATGAATCAGTGGTTAAAGAAGATATTGAATTTGAAGTTAAAGAAAATAAGGAAATGATGGTTAAAGAAGAAGCTGAAATAGAGGTTAAAGAAGAACCTGAAATAGAAGTTAAAGAAGAAGTTCAATTAGAACCTGAAATAGAAGTTAAAGAAAATAACGAATTTGTGGTTAAAGAAGAAGCTCAATTAGAAGATGAAATAGAAGTTAAAGAAGTAACTGAAACAATGGTTAAAGAAATAGAAAATATTGTCAATAATACTTATTCAACAAGCGACGATGAACACAAAAATGAACAACTCGTACAAACCACCGTTCAACATATCGAAGAAAAAATCACCTCTCCAAAACCTTCCTTCTTTCAACGTTTTGTAAATTCAATCAAAAATATCTTCAAATAAACTGATTTCTCTATATTCCATCTTTTTTCACAAAAAATGAGCCATCTTAACACTCTTATCGAAAACAAACTTAACGAACAAATGATCGGAATGACTCTCTCCATCATAGACAAAATATCAAAAACTTATAAAATATCAAAACTTAAACTCATTGAATACTGGAATCAAGCAAACGAATCTTTTTTTATCTCAGAACACGTCAAAACCAAAATGATCAAAGAAGACAAAAAACCTAAAAAAAGAATTGAACTGGTCATAGAAGATATCCCAGAATCAAACTTTGAACTAGAAGTCGTAACCAAATAAATGGGCTTAAAGAAACATTTTTTTATTTAAAAAATGTTATCAAAGTGCGAAAACTGTAAATATCCTAACGCTTGTAAAGGTGCCATCATCCTCTCCATCTCCTCAGTAGTTGGTTATCTTGGCTACCTCGGCTATCGTTACTACACAAAATCTACTCCTCCTCAATCTCCTCCTTCTCCTAAAGCTCCTTCATCTCCTAAAGCTCAAGGTCAAGTCCCTGATCAAGTATTACAATAAAGAATATATTAAAATGTTAACACATTTTAATATAATTATATAATTATTGAATATCTCACAATTATTTCCTTCAATCTATCTTTATACTCTTCATCATCTATGTTCTTCACAAAATACATTATATTCTCCATCAACTCCACCGCTTTCTCAGACACAAAAAAATTATTTATAAATAATGCCGTCTTCAAATTCTCTATAGCAGTCACATTCTTCTCCTCCTGCTTTTGTGCCAATTTATACATCAATTTTCGTTGCGGATCAGACGCCTTCTTCTTCAAACTCACCTCATACGTATAAAACTGTTTCTTCTCCGTTAAAAAATTCATCTTTATATCCTCAAACTGCTTTGGAAACATTATCTTACTCATATAAACCACATCCTGTACATCTACAAACTCCTTCTCCAACCAATCCGTCAAACCACATATCATCCAAACAAACGACTGTGTTATCACATTATCATAATCATCCATAAATCCATAATCCTTCGGTATAAACGTATTTGTTCCCTCTCTCATCTTAAAATACGCTATATTCTCCTTTATCGTCTCTTGCGACTGGTCTGGATCATTGTCATACACCGTGCTCAACAAATAATTCAAATACTTCAATACTGGAACGTCAATGTCTTCCGCAACATAAGGAAGCATCCTCTTAAACATCGGAACCTTATTGTCCTTGTCCTCTAATAAAGAACTATCCAACTCGTCAAACAAGTCCTGAACCTTTGGAGTCATCTGAGAAGCAAACAAAAAGTTGTAATTGTCAACTGTCTTATCAGCAAAAGATGACAGCTTTGAATACTGAATGTAATGCTTGAAAACTGGAGAATACGATGTCTCCAACTGACATTCCAAATCCATCACAACGTCTAAAACATTTCTTAACACATACTCAACTATTTGTCGAGTTATCATCGGACGCTGAATTATCTTGTTTTTTATATTTGTCTTGTTAACAATAACATATCCATCTCTTGGAGTGACAATGTACTCGAAAAAAGTGTTGACACTGTAAGATAATTCGTCTAACTTTTGGGATAAAAATAGGATCACATCGTTGTTGTTGCTTATATCAAGGAACGATTTCTCAATATAGTTGTCCATTTTTTTGGATTTTGCCATTTATATAATATAAAAAAAGAATTTATAAGTTTAAATTTTCAAAACATTATTATAATAAATGAACAATCTCATCTATTTATCTTCTGATGAATTTTTTCTTGTCGACGCAACAAAAGGCGGAAAAATCATGTGTTGCGATACCGAAGGTATCTGTCTTGTCCTCTTCCACGCTGAACCTGGAAAATGCTCTCACTGTGAAGAAGCCATCCCTGAATTCAAAAAAGCGTCACGCATGATTTCCAGCGTTAAATTCGGCCTCTGTAACCTAAACCAAAATCAAGACGTTATCAAATTAAGCAAAGCATCCATCGCGCCTCTTGAATACGTTCCATACATCATTTTGTACGTAAACTCAAGACCATTCTTACGTTATGATGGCGAAAGAAACGCGCAAGAAATCGCGGAATTTTTACAAGAAGTCATGATGAGACTCCAAACCAAAAAACAATTCATCGAAAATAAAAACTATAAAATCGAAAGCGAAATCCCTGCCTACACAATCGGAATCCCTTTTAACGTTGTTTGCGACGAAGACAAAGGAGTCTGCTACCTCTCCTATAACGACGTCTACAAAAAAGCTGGCAAAAAATAAACTTAAAGAGGAAGGAATATTAATATATTAAATGTCTACAGAAGAAACCTCATTTCCTTTATACGATCACATCGAAGAGTCTCTCAAAAAAGCTGGGAATTACGACAAAGACGTCTCTTTCGAAGAAATGTGCGAAATCGTCGAAAGTGTCCGTAAAATGGACAAACGCGGTCTCGACTGCGTCTTTGTCATCATCCGAATCCACTCACTCAGAAACGAAGACGTCCAAATCTTCGATGTCCCATACAAAGGAGAAAAAGTTAATAAGACAAGCGATAACAACTGCGATGTAAAATTTGATATTAGAGTTCTCCCAGCTACTTTGAGAAGAATTCTTTTAGAATTTGTTAGAATCCACAAAAACAGCACTCCGTCACAAATAGAGTAAAATTGATCTTAAAAGATAAAATATTTAAGTAACTAAATATTTTATAAACTGATTTTTCTAATTATATTTTTTTGTATATATTAATTAGATGTCACAACTTGTAAACCTCTCCATAGGCGAAGAGGAAAAAAAGTCCATTCAAGATTTAATATTTTCTCAAGGACAACCTCCTAAAGACGAAAAATATTCTACAGAAATCGAATTTAGACTTGGAAGCCTAGACCAAACAAATCGTTTCGAGTCTAAAATCCCCTATAATAACTGGAATCAAATCTACAACAGAGTTCTCAATGAAAAAAAATTCATCAGACAAATCGAATACTCTGATGTCATCATCAACAAAGGATACCTCAGAAAAATCACCCAAAACATGAGAATACCTGAAACCGACCAGTTCGAAACCAAAGTCTTGTTCCAACGCAAAATAAAAGACGCCCCAACCAAAGATAGAACCGGAACCATATCCGGAACTCAAAAAAGCATGTCCATCCTTCTCAACTTTATCTCCTCTCTCTCCTCCTTCAAAAACTCATTCAGATCCAACCAATCCACAATCAAACTCGCCAAAGCTTATGAAATCTTAACAAACGAATCACAATTTAATCAATCCAGAGAAAAGACAGTCACCTTCTATAGAAATAGAATCACATTCGTCTTTACAACTTTCAATATCGATTTTACAATCAGAAGCACATCTCCTGAAGGAAACTCTAAGTTTGACTCGTACGAAATCGAAGGAGAATTTCATGACAACATAATTAACCAACTTTATAAAGATAAAAAACTCCCTATGTTCATGACTGAAATGAAAAACGCCATCTCGATTTTATATCCAAACTTAAACACAATTTTTCTCTCCGTTTCTAGAAGGGAAAATCAAATCATCAACCAAATTAACGAGATTGGTAAAGTAACCGCTCTCGAACTTAAACCAGTCAACATACAAGATGTTCATCTTAAAAACGGAATGTGGAACTACTCTGTCACAAACAAACTTGACGGCGTTGGATACAACTTTCTCATCTTCAAAGAAAGAATTGGAGAGGATGAGTTTTTCTCTGGCTATCTTATCAACTCAAAGAACTTTTGGAAAGTCTTTCTCATTCCACAAAAACTTCTCCAACAATCCTCAATCCTTTTCCTCGACAAAATTCAAAACAAAATCTTTCTCAAATGCGAAGTCAAAGTTGAAAACCAAATTCCTCAAATCCACCTCTTTGATACCCTCTACTATATTGTGGACAAACGGAATGAAACATTTGATAAGCGTCTTCAATACTGCTTCGAGTTGAGTCAGTTTTTTAATAATGAGATCTTTCAGGACAAACTCAAAACCATTCTTAAGTTTCAGATCGAAACAAAACAATTCTTCCAAAATCCTGACCTATTCTTAAACATTAAAGATACAATGCGTTATATGAATGGTAGATACGGAGTGAAAGGAGCTTTAGATAACAATGATGGTATTATCTTTCAACCTAACGGCGACTACACAAAAGAAAGCGGATTTCCACTTAAGTGGAAGTTTCCATCAAAGGTCACAATTGATTTCACACTTAGAAAGTCAAGAGAAACCAAAATAGACACAACATACGATTTGTACATTATGGATGAGAGGAGCGGAACTCCAACACTTACCATTTTTACAGACCAGATCTTGAAAAAAACACATTCGATCACATTCAAAAACGAAGAATTCATTGAAGGTATACAAGGAAACGATCTTGAAAATATGGTCGCTGAATGTGGATGGAACATGACTAAGAAAGAATTTTACGTATTAAGAATAAGATTTGACAAAGGCCCAACAAACGCTAACTTTTTGAAAGTGGCAAATGATACATTTAGAGATCAGATATTTGAGCTAGATCTTCCAACTTTGATCCAAAAAATAGAACAGGTAAGAAGTGGTCTACCAGTCCAAACTGTTAGTAAACAAGAACAATCAAAATACAGAGGAACTCTAACAACAAACTTTATTCAAAATGGAAAACTTATCGCGCCTATGACATTTGTTAAATCTGGTTATATGAAAGAAGAAGTAAAAGAAGAAATAAAGGAAGAAGTGAAAGAAGAGACTAAGGTAAGACCATTGGATAATTACAGAAAACTTCACAATCAGGTAAAGAATATAGTCATTGATCAATATGGAAATGGAAAGAAGTTTGATTTATCAGCATGTGAAAGCATTTTGGATATTGGAAGTGGAAAAGGAGGAGATCTTGTAAAATATAGTAGACTTAAAAACTTGAAAGAACTTTTTCTCGTCGAACCATCAAGAGAAAACGTTGATGAACTTTTACGTAGACTTGATGGATTTCCAGAACTCAAATTAAAAACAAAGTACATTGTTTGTTCTGGACAAGAATCGCAAAAGATTATCGACTTTGTAAAGTCAAAATCCAAATATGGTCAGGTAGATGGTATATTTATGTTTTTCTCACTTACATACTTTTTTGAAAACAGAGAGATTTTAGAAAATTTGATGATGACAATAAGCACACTCTTAAAAGATGATGGTTTCTTCTGTTCAACAGTTATGATGGGTGGATATTTACAAGATTTTCTTAAAAAAGGAGATGTTATCTATCCACACTATCAAATCAAGGCGATCGACATTTCAGACAGATGTCATGATGAGGAAGAAAATTGTTTTGAGAATTTCTATCACAAGATGATTAGTTTTAACATTGCGCAAACTTTAACA
>Ga0214917_10001875_pt1 | contig 26513 bp, 20 predicted proteins | sample LL_1208_BB_MetaG_FD_177983 | JGI IMG/M metagenome (GOLD analysis project Ga0214917, IMG submission 177983) | Freshwater microbial communities from Lake Lanier, Atlanta, Georgia, United States - LL_1208_BB | ecosystem: Environmental > Aquatic > Freshwater > Lake | place: USA: Georgia | collected... | reverse complement strand
GAAGAAGAAATGACTAGATTGGTTTTCATTTTGACATGTATCAATGATTTCCAAGGAGCTATACGGAACTTTGTCTCGTTAGTAGACAAATTCCATACCAGTGACATATACTTTGTTCCACGGCACAAATCGATTTCCAACTATGCGATGAAAACAATCAAGAATTTGTCAGTGAAATCAATTCTACCAAAAACAGGATACATTTTTCTAATCAAAAGTGCTCTCACTAATGAAATCCTTGCACAGGGACTCGTTGCCCTACAATACCATTTTCCACAGTTTGGGATTGCATCGTATTTCGGATGGGCAGTGGTTGGTTATCTGGTCACCTTTCTCCCCACCTGTGGTGAGGCAATTGTTCGTGGATCTCGTCGAGCTCTTGGTACACTCATTGGTAGTGGTTTAACAGCAATAGTTGCCGTTTCAACTGATGAAGTCAGTCATCTGAGTGCATTCCTGATCATGATTATAATAGTTTTCCTTGGCAAACTCTCCTCGTATCATCCCTGGATAAACAACGCAGGCCTCGTCTTTGCTCTTTGTCAGCTTTTTGAGATCCTCCCGAACCTGGTTTCTGATAATGGAGTCATCAACCCTATACCCAGATCTGAACTCTTATACGCTGTCTTGTACCGAACTGCTTGCATGTGTATTGGTGTTGGTTACTCGATGTTGACCGCCATTTTGATATACCCATATTACAGCTCAAATCGAGTTCGTCAAATATTTAGTAAATCTGTAAAATCCATTTCTCTGGTTCTTCAGAATCGTCTCTCTCGACACTACTCTGGGCACAGTCGTTCAGACCTTCAAATGATTGGTGGTCTTTCGGATTCAGATATTTCTGATTTGGCGATGATTTTTGGGGGGCAAAAGGCCTTACCAGAAGCCGCCGCTCGAGCAATTTCTGAACTATTTATTCTCTCTCGTCGACCTGCCAATAAAGTACCATTCAAACTTGTCAACATTATCAAGGCAGAGACCGCCTTGTATCGCGTATCAACGACTACATTCATTGTCTCATTGGTTATTTCGTATTCCAGCAAAAAAACAAACGAATCGGAGGAGATTTGGAACCTTATTCGGGACCTGATCAACACATTTGATCGCTGCGTTACTCACTTTGCCAATATGATTGAGTTTCCAGAAAAATCTGCATCTGCCCTTTCTCGGGAATGTACCTTTGATTGGTCATCCAGAGTCTCCGAAATTTACACGCGAATCAGGACAATTGATGATATTCCCCTTCACAACGTCGTATTTGCGTTAACAGAACTGTTTTCAGCATGGGACGAGCTCATTATGAAAATTGACCCCATATTAGTATTTAAGAATTCACGGGCTCTTTCTGGAATAAACTCTGGCAGATCCGTCCGTCTTTCTCTCGGAAACGTATCTTAATTTGCATGCATGCATATAGACCATACAACCCTATTGGTATTGTTTCCCTTCCCTTTCAGCCTGTGTCCCCTTTCTAGATTTTTCCATGATGGAACCGGAGAACGGTCCTGTACCGGCGGAACCGCCGGTACCGTCCACCAGCTCAAACAAACGAAAGAAAAGAAAACTCACAAAGAACGAGCAGAAATTGAAAATGATCGATTCCATTCCTCTAAAGGACCGATGGTGGTATATATGGAAATGTGAGCCCAGCCACACAGTTGCCTCTATCGTGTCGCAGCAGCCGCGATACGGCGGAGAAACGGAGGTTATTTGGGAACAGAAAAAGTTTGAAATTTTGTTCCGACAATGGATAGATCGTAACAAGGATAAAAAGATCCTAAATTCGTTTATATTCTCAAAGTAGATGTCGTCGACTGTGAGATTTTCTCCATTAGCTATTTATTTCCAGGACATGTCCCGACGGCTAGATGCATGCGAATGTGTGTGGTTCGGTAATCGAACTATCGAGGCAGATGGAACCGTCTCTTACACAATGCCTGGTGTCCGCTTTGGATTTCGTGTTTCAGGAACGTGTCGTGTTGATGTCAAAATGGACACTGGCGGAAATTTTTTCAAAATCAATCTCACCAGTATTGGGGAGAAAGAGCTAGTGTACGATCTGAACATGCATTCCGTAACATCTGATGGGACCCTAGAATGGGTTCGGGTAGCAAGTAATCTTGACCCTGCTAAAACATACGATATAACAATAATTAAAAAAACAGAACCAGAACTGAAATCAATTCTTTCTCGCTATGATCCTGTTCGGGTTAAACGCGTTCGTGCTGCTAGTGGAGGCATTTTCCACGATGTATCTCCCAAGCAGTTTTTCTACCCCTCAGGGTATATTGAAGTGATTGGGGACAGTGACGCGTGTGGATTTGGGGTTAATGGTGCGATATCTAGTACGATGAACATTTTCTCCATCGATGGTGCTGATGAAGATTGCTTGAAAGCGTGGGGTAGTTGTTTAGCCAGAAGATTGGGTTTTGGAGATAGTGTTGTATGTACTGCTTGGTCCGGCAAGGGAATAGCTAGAAACGCTCCAATGTGCGGAGACGCATGCATTCCCGAACTTTGGTTCAAACACCATTCAACGACTGAAGATGAATTACCCAAATGTATTGCGATTCTTGCAGGTGGGAACGATTTCATAGACGAGAATTATCCAGGAAGAGAAGAGTTTATTGCGAGATTTTCCGAACTGTTTTTTATGATTCGAAAAATTCGCGGACAAGCGGTTCCTATATATGTGTTTCAATGTGGTGCGAGTTGCTGCTCAAGCGCCGGATCACCATCAGAACATCCCGAGAACGATGTTTGGGCAAAAGAGTCTTGTCAGCTTCTGGACGAGTTTACAAGGGATGCAGTGAATGCATGTGGTGGGGAAACGCAAAGAATTTACTACCATCAAATCCAGACCAAGCTGGATTTGGCCACTGATTATGCGACCATGATGCACTGGAGTGTTTCGGGTCAAGACAAAATCAGTAGCGCAATGTTCCAATTCATTTCTAGTTTAGGTGATAGTAACGGTTTCTATCGTTCCATGAAACGCCAGACTTACAGTATACACAGCAATGCTATGACGACGTATTATGACATATATAAACCGATTACAGAGGATCGATCTCAGTCGTGGTAGAATGATGTCAGCTCATTCCACGAGACACTTGTACGTTGAAGGGGTTGTTTCCATTTATCGTCAAGCAAATACGACATTTGCATCTTGTATTTGAAAATCTCTTCCATTCGGAAAACATAATCGTTCGATCGCTTACCATACGTGATTGTGAGTTTGTCAAGAGCTCCTCCATTATCGGTCCATATTCTGTCACGGTTAGAGACAATTTTTTGAAGGAACTTGGAAAAGCTTTTCAAGCTTATACTCTTCAGATCTTTTTTTGCTATAACCTTGTTTCGGCATCCACGACGTCGACAAGATTCATTACGTGCAGCAATCCATTGGAGGAAGTTCTCTCTAAAATCACCAATGACTTTTCCGCGACGCTCCTTGCTACAAAGTTCAAGGATGAAATTCTTTGCAATACTGCCAAGCAATGAACTTATTGGGAACTCATCCTTGGACGATTTCGATACAGTGCATGTAGACAATTGATTGACTATCTTGTCAATTTTCGGGATAGGTAAATACAAAGGGAGCGAACTGAGAACCATCCATGCAACCGTTGCGTGATCCAATGGGGGTTTTGGTGAACTGTCGTCAACTGCTTTATTCAACGGCAGCTGCACGTGGCTTGGGGAATAATAAACAAGATTAAAATCAAGTGTTTTGGCGATTGAGATCCTCAAGAGATTCTTCGATATCTCAGAAACCAGGTTATTCGTAGTCTTGATAACAACTGCATCAGATTCCAAAGCAGAGTATGGGGACCCTTGTCTCTGATTCCGTTGCTGAAGCATATTGTACATGATTTGAGAACAAATAGGTGGATCTTCAGGGATAAAATTTCGTGAACTTTTTGGACATTTTCCAACTTGAGGGGGAAACAATACACCATCAAACAATGCCTCATTCGTGTACGCAATAATAAGTTCATCATGAGTGTCAGGGGACGTGAATCCGTACAGAACCATGTCTTGGGAAATCCCATGGTGACCATAATTATTGAAAAGCTCACGTGTTTATCCCAGGACAAACGATTCAAGGAAAAATGTTATATATGTTGGATGGGCTTGAATTTCCGCAGCTGTTTTTTGTGGTGGTGGCAGATTAATAAACCCTATTCCTGATTTCGAATACGGATTATGATTGAGAAGATCGAAACCAAAAGGTATGCCCCCACCTATATCACCATTTTTCAGCGTGAATGAGAATGCACGTGAATTAATGATTGCATAAGCTTCAAATACTTGTCGGCATGTGATGTTGAGTGTATCGAGGTGGTTTGATTTCTCTATACAACTTGCTGAGATGGATGTGCGCAAGTCTGTGAGAATCTCGTACGGAGAGGTACCCTCTAGTTGCGCAAGATGATGTTCTGGCCACAGAATAGGGTTGGTACTCATGTCGGGTAGGAGAGCGGCCCATGGACCAACAATGTGGGGAAAATGAGCCAACAACGCGGCAAGACCAAAACTCATCCAAATCCTCCTTGAATCAGCGACAACGAATTCATCAAAGTCCGGCAAATTCGCACGAATCATGTACTCTGAAAAACATGTTTCCAAGGTCCCATAAAAAAGCATCTCGTTCTGCAATATTTCTTCGCCTTGTTTCAAAAACACTCTCCCTATACTGAAATACGATTTCCCGGACTCAGTGTAATAACCACGATGAAAAACAATTTTTCGATTGACCCATCCTCCTTTCGATTCAAGCCATTCACGGAATCGATTGAATCGGTCCTCGGGAGAGAAAACGGCGCATGGACCCGTTCGAATTGGATCACCATAAAGGAACGTTTTGACGGCATCAACTGGCGAACCACACGTGAGGAAATCACTCACTGGACCTGTTTCCAAATAGGGGATATTCAGACATGTCTCGTGTGACAACACCACAGAGGATCCAAGAGCTATAATAATGAAGAACATTTTCTAATCTATGGGACGATATCGGGATTAGTAGCCAAAAACAGACTTGAATTACTAGTCACTATAACTACGTCGCATGGACAGTGCATTGAACGTCTTTTGAAACCCTTTTTGGTTCACGCATGCGTTTGTCTCCGCACAAAATTGACGAATGTAATCGCACCGTCAACTCGCATGTATCGGAGCGAACAATATCTGTGACAAAAGTGCCCAATTGAGCGGTGCATGGACTAGACGCGTCCTTGTACACTCTCCATCCGGAAAATTCTTCAACGACAGTCGGAGTATCGCTTAGACGGACGCGGAAAAATCCAGAACCAAGTTTCTCCACAATATTGCCTGGATGACCGAATTCCTCACCTTCTCTGTATACAAGAACTTCATCACCAGTTTCACACGATCTTGCAAACTGGGATGATGGAGAGGATTCATCTGCCCATCGGGGATCACAGTACCATTCAGAACTCACACGTACAGTGTCGGAAACAGACGGTAAAGATTGACCTTCAATAGGCAATGATTGAACAATCAAAGTGCGACCACTAAACGTGGACTTCAACACTGATCCTTCCCTGTCAACGAGGAGTACGGGAATATCCAAAGGTGGTTTCCCTGGAATGGAAGCAAGAGCTGCAATCATTCCTCCTTTCGATCCATTGATGACAATAACTGCTTTTGCACCCTTTTTTTGCATGTAAAGTCCCTTCTCCTGAAACATGCATGAACCGCGATCTACTACAGCTATCCAGTCTTTGCCAGATACAGCTGCTATTGACGGGGATGAATCACAACCAAACGGGTTCTTCGAGTCATACACTGCGATCCCTCGAATCGTTCCCATCCTCGAATCGAAACTGGGAGGATTGAATGATCCACCAACTCCTGTGATCGACAATGAACCAACTCCGGCAACACTCACTGTATACTTGTCAGACAACAAGGGTAAATTTTGCAAACAGTTTAGGTTTGTCGACACTGAAGGGATGAATAAACGTCTGTTTCTGATTGTATCAACACCTGGCTCGTTAGGTGGTTCAAATCGTCCTACAATAACATGTGGTTTGGTTGCACCAACTTGCACTATCCCTATTCGTCCTTCGTTCGGACAAAAGTCGAAATGACGACTGTTCAATTGACCCACAAAACATAGCGAGTTTAGCATCGATTTGTTCCAAGCGATTCCCTCGGGTCTCTCACACAATGGTGAACTAATTGTTAAGGTCAATGCATCACCCTTCTCCTCAATTTTCTCCAAACGTAAAAATTCTTCTCCCCCAGAAGTTTGGTCCCATGATCCATCCGAATCACACCCTGCATCGGACCACGAAACACTTTCTCGTGTTTCGTCAAGGCTAGCGAGGATAACTGTTCCGGTCGTTATATGGATGGTATCAATAACTGTGTCACCTGTCGGATGATCTCCGATCCGACATATTTTCCCACTCAATTTTTTTTCAAAAGGACGATATTGGCAATGAACATTTACCTGGAAATATTTTGCATGCAAATTCGCATCACTGTCTCTAACACTGGTGAATATCAGTTCTCCCTTCGTCCCAGAACTTGTCGTGGCTACATATTCTCCCACAAATTTATTGTGCTGCAGAATTTGAATCTTTTCATTTGGAAAAAAATTAATACCAATATTGTCGCCTCCAAACCATTCATACATGTACCCTTCAAGTGGTGCAAGTTGTGACCGAAGTCGATGCTGTTGGACTTGCTCGACTTCATTGGTGGTCTCTCGCTTACAATAAAGTTGATTATCACCTATTCGAATACTCAGGTGTGGTGAGGAGGAATCGAATTGGTCGTTTTCTTCATGACGAGTGATTCGAACTACAGATGTGAACTGAGTTGAAGTCAACGCATTTTCATGCCCAAAAAAACGATTCACATTGTCTGAAAGTTCCCGCGTACTGGAATGATCAAACTGCAACCCGGCACCGTTCGCGGGGACGATGGACAGGAGGAGGGATAACTCAAGTGAGCGCATGCGTTTGTGCTGGGGGAAAATATGCATGCAAAAACAAACCCTGCCTATCCGAAATTTTCGGCTATTCAAAATATATAACTTGGGCTGGCTGCTTGTGTTTACATGGCATAGAATTCGTGATCCACATCCTTTCTCTTGACATGTTCCTTCCATCCTTTTTCGAAATCTTTTGCTGTGATAACATACCGGTTTCTTCGAACAGCTTGCATACCTGCTTCTTGACAAATGGCGGCGATATCTGCAGCACTAATCTTGTCTGGCCGGGAAACGAAATCGCGAATATCCACATCGTCAGAGAGATTCATTTTCGAAGTAACTGTTTGGAATATCAATGTTCTCTGACGTTTATCGGGAAGAGGGAACTCAATCTTTCGATCAAGACGACCGGGTCTTAGTAAGGCTGGATCCAAAGTATCCGCTCGATTAGTCGCCATAATGACCTTGACTGAAGTGTCTTGATCAAATCCATCCATTTGATTAAGAAGCTCAATAAGAATACGCTGGACTTCACGATCTGCCCCGGTTTGAGCATCAAATCGTTTTGTCGCAATCGAATCAATCTCATCTATAAACACAATCGACGGTGCGTTTTCTCGGGCCAATCGGAACACATCACGAACCATTCGTGGACCTTCACCAAGGTACTTTTGAACAAACTCTGAACCAACCATACGAATAAATGTTGCAGTTGTTTGATTTGCAACAGCTTTTGCAAGCATTGTTTTTCCGGTTCCTGGTGGACCATACAACAAAACACCGGATGGCGGATCAATACCGATCTGCTTATACAAATCTGCATGAGTTAGTGGAAGCTCAACCGCCTCCTTCATTTCCTGCTTCTGCACATCCATACCTCCAATATCCGCATATGTCACATCCGGTTTCTCCGTCATTGCCGCGGACTGAACAGTAGAGTCTGCCTCTGGAGGCAGAATATCCACAACTGCATGGGAACCTCGATGGAGCGCAACTGAACAACTTGGTTTAAGCTCCTCTCGATTGAGAGTACTCAAGACTCTCACATAGTAGTTCGAACCAGCTGTACTGGACACGACAGCATGATGAGCGTCGATTAGCTCAGAGAACTGTCCGATAACTAGTGGGACTGACTGGACGCGTCTGATTTCCTCCTACGAAAATGAAAACTTGCAATCAATAAATATCCATACCTTCGCGCGTATCATCTCTCGCTTGAGATTCTGAGTTTCATCTCGAATGTACTCCTCTTGGATTTCGAGTATCTCCAATTGTCTTTGGAGCTCCTTGAGGCGAATATACATTCCACCTTGATCAACTTGTGCAACCATTCCGATAATTTCGAATTTTTCGGCAATTTTCCAGGCATGCAGTATGTTGCATCTCGAAAGAGGGACATGCATAACGATTGACCTGGACGAAGTTCCCTCGCTTGAGTTCATATGCTCCGCTTTGATCCCATTGATTTCCAAGAACTCTTACGACGGACTAGAAATCGTCGATCTTCGTGATCCAGAAAATCCGTTTCGGAACACATTGTGTGTAGGAAAACTCTCGATACCCGGTGCGGGATCCTTTCACGTGAAGGTCGTTCAACCGCCCGACACGGACAGTGAATATTTGCCTTCGGTTCTGTCGAAGTTCCCGGAATTGGAAGAAGATCCCTACGTCTTGGTCCCCGCGATAATCCCTGTTGTAAGTTTTGGGGAGCCGGATCCAATGTTTTATGTTCATTTGACGAAGTGGGTCGACTCTCAAGAAACTCTTGCACAGTTTATCGTTTCAAAATGGTTTCATGGCTCACATGCAGCTGTTAAAACTTGTCTCTTCCAGTTCGGGAAGTTCTTGCGAGGATTCCATTCAAAATACCCTGGCTTACAGCACACTGATATGAATCCGAGCAATGTGCTCATGGTAGCGGCAACATGTGGGGTGTCCATATTCATTCTCGCTGATTGTTCCGGACTAGACGATCAGGTGGGTAGCGATTTCCAAACGTTTATTGAATCTCTTAAAGTTCTAGCAGAAGGTGGGTTCGGAGACGAATTTCTAACTTTAGCAACTAGTGCCTTCACCGAGGGTTACGAGACCCCATAGACATGAATACTCAACTTCTCAGTGACTGACCATCATACTCGTTCTAGTCATGCTTACACAGTTTTTCTTCTCCTTATTTTTGTGCATCCCTGTACAAGGACTACCGACTCCCTTTGATCCACTACCGACTTCCGCAAACTGTACCGCTCACAAGATCATACAGGATGTGGACCATTTTTCCTATGGTGATGGACACCAATTCTCTCAGAGGTACTTTGTGTGTGATAAATTTTCAGTTCACGGAGGTCCAGTATTCTTCTACACTGGAAACGAGGCAGATGTCACACTGTTTGTTAACAACACGGGATTCATGTGGGAGCTGGGACAGTCCATGGGCGCCCTCCTTGTGTTCGCAGAGCACAGAGGGTATGGGGAGAGTATCACAGCGATTCGGAGTGTGAGTCAAATTCTCTCGGATTATGCCCATTTGATTGTGCACTTGTACGATCAGTTCAAACTTCCGCAATCAACTCCCGTTATAACCTTCGGTTCTTCATACGGAGGAATGCTAAGCGGATGGATGCGAATGAAGTACCCTCATCTGGTCGAAGGAGCTCTGGCCTCTAGTGCCCCAATATTCCATATGTTTGGAGTGAAACCAGCTCCTGACGGATCTGCATTCGCACGCAAAGTTACCGAGGTCGCCGGTACAACTTGCTCAGCCCGCCTCAGGCGAGCTCTGCAGGTTGTTATGAGCACCGCATCCAAAGATCCTAAATCGGTCAAGTCGAGACTCGGACTTTGCGAAATCCCAACTGTTGATCAGATGAGTTTGTGGGCCAATCAACCTTGGGGATTCCTTGCGATGGCTAATTATCCTTTCCCAAACAATTACGTTCCGATGACGGCCGGTGTTGGTTCCAACCCACTACCTGCCAATCCACTCACGGACGCATGCGCCGCACTCACCCGGTCGTCGGATACATCAGAGGACAGCCTTCTTGAGTCGTTTAGGGAGAGTGTCCAGAGCTGGTACAACAATACTCGAACGGAGAAGTGTTTCCATGTGAAGAGACAGCAGGTAAGGGATGAACAGTTCATGTACCTGAGGTGCTCTGACTTGGGCGGGCCATATACCCAGGGGACCAGTATGGACGCGTTTTTCCCGCGTATGAATATTGCTTCGGACGACCTGGACAAGATGTGCCAAACGGACGTGGGGCAAACAGCCAGGATAGGGGAGGGAGCAATAGAGTTTGGAATGACAAGAATCGACGTCGTCGCTGGTATGACCAATATAATATGGTCCAATGGGGAGCTCGATCCTTGGGCGGACTATGGGGTCGCATGTGGTGCAAGTGGGATAAAATGCCCACCCTCTGTGATTTCACCGCAGATTCCAAATGGTGCGCATAGCTCTGATTTGCTTTTCTCGCATCCACTGGATTCGGAAGTGTTGACGAACGTTAGACGGTTGGAGTCTGCACATATTAGTTCATGGATTGAATCCAAGGTTCTTCGATATGCAGAAGTTGAACCCCAAAACCCGTTCGCGACTGGGGTACTTCCGAACGTTGTAGTTTCACAGTAGTTTACCTGACGCTTACGATGCATTAACGGATTGGTACTGAACACCCGGTTTTGTGAATGAAATACATTAGGTTTGGAATTTTTCTGCATGATTGATCCATTGCGCGACTATCTGCTTCTTGCGATACTGACAATGATCTCGGTGTCGATATCGTCGATGTTTGCATTCATCGACGTCACTCGATCATTCGTGGGTCCTTCTATTTCAACTATCGCTTGTTCTTTTCCGATCGGTTTTTCCGACTTACGGACTGGTTTCCTATTGGCCGATGTCATGAAAGTTATTACAGGCTGTCTAATCGGGAACTTCTTTGGAGCGCTTCTTTACTATACATCGGATTTCATCACTCCGCAAGGTGGCCATCGCGCGATCATTTCCACTTTGATGTCGTTTCCTGTGGTATGGGGCCTAACTTTTGCAGATCCGGCTTGCAAATCCCCACTGGCTGCCATATTCCGACCAGATGTCGCGATCATCGTGATGTACGTGATGTCGTCATTCGCGAAGGACGCACCATACTCCACGGGACTCAAAATGTTGACAGTCTATACGTTTGCGAGTGTGGTTACTTTGTGTGTGTTCTTTTGCTCTCGATTATGCACAAAGGTTGGATCAACCAAATCGCGATTGAACACTGCTTTGGATGAGTTCCAGTCGTCCACTACTCACTGGTTCGAAGGCTTGACTGCCTTCATGACCTCGAAATCGGGATACCATGAAGACGAGCTCAACATGCGTCAAAAAGCGGCGACGGAAGCCCTTTCTGAGTTACAGAAAGCAGTGAATCAGGCGAATGGCGACGATCCTTTGGCAGTGTTGGCTGATCTACAATCTGGGACAAATTTCTCTGTCACAGTGGATGTCATGCATAGTCAGCTCTTGGCTTTCCGCGGAACGATATTCCACGAAGGATACTCGGAAGATTCAGTGAAGTCTTTGCTTGGTCCTATTCGTGGTATTTTCGATAGAGTCCGTATGACAACAGTCCTTGCACTCCGTCCCACAACCCCATCAGACATCCGTTCCGGTGCCCTTGCGACTATCAGCAATGAGGCTCTCCAATTGTACAATGAATTTGCTATTACGGCTTCAAAGCAACTCCCTGAAACACACGAAGAGATCCGAATCGCTTTTGCCATTACGAGTATTGTACGATTTGCAATGTTGGTAGAACATTTCCAAGCTACTTGTGGTATGAGTACTCGCCTACATTCTCCGACCAACTCGTTGAAATTCTATTGGATCAAAATGATGAGGAATCTCTTCTCCCATGAAGCGTGGCGTAAAACCACTAATTATAAACATGCCATAAGGGCAGCATTATCACAGCAAATCATGGCTCAACTCCTGATTGTTCTCGGATGGTCATACCCGAGCCGAGTAACGCCCTACTTGTTTTGGGCACTCATTCCAATTGTTGGTGGACTCATGACTAATGTTGGTGGAGGACTCGTTGTTGGGTTCCGTAACGTTCTTGGTTGTTTACTTGGTGCATCACTAGGTGTCCTTACTTCATGCATCAATGCGGGTAATCGTGAAGCCATTTATTTTGAGATGCTGATAGTTTCATTTTTTTCGAAATTTTTCTCAAACTATCATTCACTCCATGTTGCAGCTCTAACTTTTGCTTCCACTTGGAACGTTTTAGCTATCCCCAACATGCATATAGAAGAACTCCGAGTCCTTCTCAGTTTGGTCAGCTACAGATTGTCTTTGACAGTTATTGGTGTTGTGTCATGCGCTCTCTTATCGGTTACTCTGTTTCCGTCATTTGCATCATCAACCCTGAAGAAATCAATTGCTCGTACTGTCAATACTGCCGCTTCACTTGTGTCTGAGTCAATCATTGGGGTGATTGAGAGAATTCCTTTGAAACCCACCAAATCTTTTGATGAAGAAAAATCTGTTTGTTCCACGTCTTTCTCCCCTCAAGTCACTGTTGGAGTCTTTGAAGGTGCCGGAAGTAAAGCTCTCAAATCTATTCGAAAGTACACTGAACTAATTCCGGGAGCTTGTGAAGAAGCTGACCCAGAAGTGTTCATGTTTCAGCGTTTTTCATCTTCCCCAATGCTGGCTGCCAATGTGTCTCGTTTGATACAGGCAGAGATACTGATTAAGAATTTGGCCGATGCTGCATGCGTTTTGAGTTCAATTTCTGCGGCCACACGTGTTCATGAAAATTGTCACAGTGTCGTTTTTACAAAAAATTTCGTCACTTCACTCGAAAGACTTGTCGATATGATTCAAGGTTCCGCTGCCCGTGTAGCTGCTGCCGTGATGGATCCATCTTCTATGATGCTTATACCCCAAGACTCGTCCCGACTGAACCAGTACGTCCAATCTGTTACTGATGAACTTATTTCTACAAGAACATCCCTTGAACGATCAGGGATGTTGGGGAAAGCAGATCGGGGCGGATGGCTCTTGATCTACGTGTTTCATTTCGCTCTCGTTGAATTTGTGGCCGCTTGGGACGACCTAGTTGACCATATTGAAAGACGCCGTAGAAACAGTCACGTTAGTAGTCTGGAGGAATCCTTTTCGTCTCCCACCAACAAGAGTAAGATCCACAATGCCTTTGACGCCGCAGACGAAGGTGATGCAACTGACATTGAACCCATTGAACTGCGAACCCTATTCAATTAAACTAGATTCTTCATGGACAAAAAATTTTCGCGAAAAAAAATATAAATACCGTATAATCTCTCCTTCTGGGCATAACTAGAATTCTGATAGTACAATCTCCTCTACGTCTGTGTCCATAGTTGTTGATGTCCCAAACATTTTCTCCCTATATGCATCGATATCTTTGAGGGTGAGTTTTGACGGGTTCTCACCTCCAGTTGTCTCGATAAACGGCTGTGACATTTGAAGCAAAAACTCTCTGGCTGATGCCGAAGCCATATCGACAGTAAGATTCGATAATGACGGAACAAGGAACTTTCGAATCCATTCGGGTAGTTTGCCTCTCTTGTCGTTCCGTGCGTACCGATAATCCGCGAAAACCATTATCCCATAATCTTGTTTGCTTCGAATAACCCGACCAACGCACTGCGCGGCGGCGCGCATTGCGTCGAATGTTAGGAACTCTTGTTCTTGTATTCCGTGGGTTTGCTGGAGATACTCTAGTCGGGCACGCAGTCGTCTACTCAAATAATTCTGGTATGGGACACCACACAAGACGACACATCGTCCGTAATGACGATCGAAATCAATACCTTCTGAAACTTTCCCTCGAGCGACTGATATAAAGATTCCTCCCCGTCCTTGGTCACACGCGGTTCTATAATTGGCTAGCGCAATAGTTGTCTCTACAACATCCTCGGTTTCGAAGAAAACTGGGCGCAGTTTACACAGTCTTGTTAGGATCCCTGAATCGAACCAGATCTGCACCACTGATCGGATATACATCTTTGACGGGAAGAATACAACGATGCCGTCCGGCACAGTCAATGTCAGCTCTTCCAGCAACGAACCGTAACCTCGAATAACTCCATTATCGTTTCGCAGATCGAATTTTGACGAGAGTAAGGTTTGATCATTTGAACGAGTCACAACCATTGGCCGAATACATTCGCGAGCCAGCGACACAGAGAGTGACTCACTAATCACAACTCGTGACAAGTTGAGTAGTTTCGGGTAAATGGTCAAAGGAGACAGCGTTCCGGAAGTGAGAACAACAGTGGAAAAACGTTCAGTTACCATCCGCATTGCTATGGAAGCATCGAGACAACTGAGCTCGATTTGTGGATCATACACACCTTCCATTTCAGGGTATGGATCTACAAGGACAGCAAACCCCCGTGCATGCGTTGCAGCGAGAGAACAAACCTCGCATACTTTTGCGATAGGGACATACTGATCAACATCAATTATTTTCAAAGTGTTTAAAAGTGAACGAAGACGAAGGGAAAACGATTTCAAAGTTTTGGCATCAATATTTTGAGATTCCTCGATTCGATGACAAAACATCAAAGTTCCCTCCGATTTCGATTTTTGAGATATTATGTGTTGCTTGAGAAACGCGAGAACTGCTTGCAATAAGGACAAAAAATTCTCCGCTTTTCGAATACTGCCTGGAACGAGAAGACGGGCCAGGTTACCTTCAGAAGGTAGTACGTTGGGAACAGGGATTCGTGCAGCAATGTCTGGGTCAATATCACCAGCAGCAACCAATCCTTGAACTAATCGATCGTATTCTTCTTTAAGTCTTTTTGCATCACGCTGGCGAACAGATTCAACTTCTCTATTCAATCGTCGCAAATTTGAAACGGCCGAATCAAGAGTGTGACGGTTCAGTTTCACTGTCAAACTCTCGATACATACATCGTCAATATTGTGTGCTTCATCAAACACGACAATAGCGGGTTCCTTGGGCTGACTATTGGGGTCACCCGGTAAGCCTCCTCCAGGGTCAACCACTGATGCACCAGTGTATATGGCTGGTCCAGCATTACCTAGGTTACGGTCAAACAAGGGAGTGGCTGACGCCACTCCCGAGTCCAAAACGTACTGGTAACTGAAAACGACTACATTGGCTTCTTGGAGTGCTCGGCGAGAGTAGTAGTAGGGACACCAGCCTTCATCTAACCCAATCGCTTTCAGGTCATCAATAGTGTATACTCCATTTTTCAATTCACCCCCAATCTTGTACTTTTCGTAATACGAGCACCCCCCACCTACCGCGTCTTCCATATCAGGAGTGGCCGCGTTGCTGCTGCCTACACCAGACGACGTCAAGACTCGACATCGTGCATTGATTGCATCAGCAGTAGGTAATCGAGAGACTTGAGGATGAACGCACATATTTTTCCTCGCAGAGATTCCCACTGCCAAAAACCGAGATGGCTCCACATAAACACTGTTCCTGTATTCCATAATGACTCGAAGCTCTTTCAATGCTTTTGTCATTTCCGGAACTGTTCGTGTACAAAACACTAGTTTCCCCACTTCTGGATGAGCAAACTGATAGGCACATATTAGGGAAAGAACCGCGACAGTTTTTCCCGTACCTGTTGGCATCTCCAACAATCCTTGACCTTTACTATCAATGGTCCTTTTCAAATTCCACATATACCGGAGCTGCTCAGGGTAAATCGAGTCATATGGAAACGGAACAATCAGTCCATCTATATCGAGGTTGGGGATTCCCATGGGAAGACTGATTCGATATGAAATGCATGCAAAATAAAAATAATTATTTAAACTTGAGCTAGAGGAAAATTTAAACTAGAATCTGTGCTTGATCTTCCACGACGGTTAAACATACGTTGACTCCTGGCGGTGCCAGAAATTTCTGGTTCACTGTCACTATGGTCTCGCAACATGTATTCAAACTCATCACTTTCGCCATCAGGGGGAGTCGATTCACCACCACCAGATCTTAGGAAATATGCCGCAGGATGACGAAGACGAGAAAGAATATTTTTTTGTCGACCACGTTTTGATTTTCGTCCATTTTTTTGATTTTTTGTCCAAAATTTTTGTATCATCAATGACCAGACTTGGATCACCGAAGGGATCGAGGAACCTCCCTCCTCTGTACCAGGAATAGGCAGGAACAACACCGGGTACATCAAGACAACAAACAAACCTGCCACTAACACGAAATACAACAACGACCAACCCGATTGTTCAAACGCAAATGTATCGTCGATGATGTGATCGTGTATATCTGGGAAACGTGGGAAGGACAATAAGTGGGGGGCGAAAAGTATTTCTATTGATGACTAGAATCTTTGGAAAAAGCAGTTTTTGAATCTATTGCAAATTTCAAAATACCTACAGATTTCAACCAATAACTGCTTTCAGCAGTGGCGGGTTCTTGCGGAGAACGAGATCTGATTGAATGTAAATTCTTCGTCCATTCCTTAAACTTCTTCTCCAGCTGAGTATCGGGATCTTTACTGTCCTGATCAGCTGTGTGAGGACGTTTTCCCTGTGCTACCGGAACTGGTTGCGTAGGACGTGATTTGGTTGCCGTCGCCGCTCTAATTTGGGCCTGTAGTTTCTCAATTTCACTTTGTAGATTCGATACCGGTTTCACAAGAGAAGGAGATGGTTCTAGGGGTTTCACTGGTTCGGGAGCCCGAACTGGGGGAGGAGTAGGATTCGAAGAAGATTTAAGTCCTCCATCTACATACTCCGAGGTATCTGATGACTTGAAGGATAGAGCACCTCCTCTTCTCGCAGCTATCTTCTGTTTCTGATTCGAGGTTTCGACAGGGACGGATTCCTTCTTGACCCGCGGCACAATGTCAGGGAAAGGGTTCTCGATCACTTCGGCCGATATGATCCTCGGAGGATTCGGCCCAATCGGTCTATCAGTTTTATCCAATTCGACGTTCTCAACTAAATTAGACAACGTGTAAATGGAATCACCCACAACTTTCCCAAACATCGTATGAAGACCCGTGAGGGAGTCCTGTTTATCCAACGTTATGAAAAATTGACTCCCGTTTGTGTTCGTACCTTTTCCAGCGTTAGCAACCCCCAAAATTCCCCGATATCTAAAACGTAACCGTGAATGAATCTCATCGGGAAATGATCCTCCATATACCGAATCACCACCGGAACCGTTAGCGCTCGCGTCTCCACCCTGAATGATGAATCCGGGTATAATTCTATGAAAGATCGTTCCATCATAATAGCCTTCCATGCACAATTGCACGAAATTTCTACAAGCTTTCGGACATTCCCTGGACCACAACTCAATCAAAAGATCTCCTTTGTTTGTGCGGAGCTTGACTCTGCCGATCGTAGTCGGTTCCTGCACATAAGGACCGCTCATTAATACACAAACCTAAAAAGTATTAATATGTGTTGCGGAAGATCTCGAAGTTTTTTGTTCTCGAAAATTTTCACATGTTTGCGTTTCAGATTCATATTCATGGCCATCGACAAAGATCGAAGCCGGCGATTTGGAGAACCTGCGAAATTTTTGCCAGTCGTATTCGTAGTTGCCCTCATAGCGGCTGTGTATGGCATCTACACATACGCGCATCTTTTCCGATTATTGCAAGTTGATAAACAAGAAAATCTTCGGGATCTCGATATGTTCAAACTCGGCGTCATAGAAACAGTCATTTTCAACATCCTTACATTCATGGTCCTCGTGTGTTTCGTTCTGTCCGTCGTCACACCGCCTGGAAGCGTTCCGTCTTCTCCTGAATGGATATATGTTGAGAATGACACGCGGGAGCATCCGCTAGAGTTGCAAACTGCGTTGGAGACAAAGAAAACTGGGGACCGCCGTAACTGCAAGTGGTGCGGAAAATACAAACCGGATAGATGTCATCACTGCCGGGTATGCAAGACATGCGTTTTGAAAATGGATCATCATTGTCCGTGGATATACAATTGCGTCGGCCTGAAGAATCACAAGCATTTCTTCTTGCTGTTGTTCTATGTAACAATGACGTCTCTATTTGTAGCCATCACGATGGCATGGACTGTGTATGAAGTCGTTGTGACACAGCCTGATCCATCCCTGATTGATCTCTTTGTGATACTATTTGGAGAGTCTCTGGGTGGGTTCCTTGCACTAATTTGTGCCGGGTTTTTCGGATTCCATCTGTACCTGACGGTGAAGGCACTTACTACAATTGAGTTCTGCGAAAAACAGTCTGGTAAAGTCAGCGATGGTCCGAGCCAGTCCATCTTCTCAAAAGGAGTATATGGTAATTTCCAAGACGTTCTAGGGAAGAACCCCTTGGTATGGTTATTACCCTTCCATCCTGACAGAGGCGACGGATTGTCATTCGATGTGGATTTAACCCAATTTGGAGAACGAGGAGTCAATGCAAGTGGTCCTGTCCCCACTGGGGGTAGGAAGCAAGGATATGTCAGCACTCCGGCAACGGTAGATGATGATGGAGGAACGGGTGGGAGAGGCGGTGATGAACAAACAGCTCTATTGCATAGGCGATAAATTATTGATCACAATCATGAATGTATTGGAAATGGTACCGTAAATATCAAATGGGAATGTTTGGTTTAGGTGCCGTGTAATCTCTATTATTGCTATCTCATTTAGATGATACCAATTCTGTTAGCAACATCAAGGGCATCGAAGTCCTTTGTGAGTCGAACATAAGCCTTCTTCTTTCCATCAGGTCGAATAAGGGTGTTGACGGATTGGACCTTGACTTCATACAAAGCCTCAACGGCGTCCTTAATTTGCTTCTTGGTAGCAAGGACATCGCAAACGAAGGCGAGGGTATTGATATCCTCAATCTTCTTCATAGCTGTTTCAGTTGTGAGTGGAGAAACAACAATGCGATAATTGTCCATCTTGTTAAGATGGGCAACCGACTTACGCGAGTACTTTGGTGCCTTCGCGGTCTTTCGGGTCTTTGGCATGAAGAAGTGCACGTTGCGTCTAACCTTCTTGACAGCAACGGATTGAGTCTTCTTCAAAGCCTTCGCGGTGGAAGATGCCTTGGCGACCTTGGTTGACTTAGTCTCAGTTCGCTTAGAAACGGCGGCGTTCTTAGACATGTTGTACAACGAACACTAGGAGGTAGATTAAAAGGTTAAAGAAGTATAGCGCGAGTCCTTTGATGGTCAAATAGTCATAAAAATATCACTCTGAAGAGCGATTTAATCGAAGAGGCGAAATTTTTCACGCCCCAGCGACGGAATTGCATTCGCATCCGTTTGACTAATCATGCTCGCCCGAATCAAATCCAGATTGGGAATGGGAAGGAGTTCTACCCAAGTTAAGTTCCAGGTTGATAACGGCTCGAGTGCGTCGACGTATGCAACGCAATCTGCAACTGGTGAATTGAACGACTCGATTCCAAAATTAAGTCCGGTAGCAGATGTACCTCAAGCTACGGAAAATCATCAAGCCGGTGACGCAACAATGGTTGTTGATGATTCCGGAGTTATTACAAGAGAACGAATAGGTCGTGTCTCCAATCGTTTGTCCAAACGTGCGGAAATGATGCGTAACCAGACCTCGGGATCCAAATCTCTCTTGAGTCAATCGCTCAGAACATTGGAAAGTGTCGCATCCACTGGAAGTCAAGCTGATTACTTTACTAAAGGTCAATCGATTTTGATTTTCGATTGGGACGACACATTGTGTCCGTCACATTGGATTCGCATCAATCGCCCTAAGTTGCAATACTTCCAACCATGTCCGGAAGATCCGCGGTACAAACAACCGCTCGAGGCTCTCTCTGACCAAGTCATCAAGGTATTGCGCGCGTCATCGGAAATAGCCAAGACTGTGATTCTGACGAATGCTCAAGTGGGATGGGTACAAATATCATGTCAAAACTTCATGCCTCGGGTGTGGCCGGTCATACAGGAGTTGAAGATTGATATAGTTTACGCTCGTCAATCTGTCGAACAAGATGTAGCGACCTGTCGTGACCTGGACTACAATTACAATGCCAACGCACCTCAGCTGTGGAAGGAAAGGGCGATGCAAGACAACATCTCCCGTTTCTATTCACAATACTTGCATCAAAGTTGGAAGAACATCATCTCAATCGGAGACCAAGTGTGTGAACATAATGCGTGTCGAATCGTGGCACTTGCCCGCCCCTCAAAGAAGAAATGTAGAACCAAGACTGTTAAGTTAGTAGAAGAACCTAGTATTGAGAACCTCATTGCAGAAAATCAAGTGATTCTCCAATGGCTCACTGGCTTAGTCCAGTTTGACGGGGATCTCAACGTCGACCTCAGCCACGACGACGATGTACTCCTCGATCTGCATGACTTACTCGCCCGAAAATAGTTGTATTCCATTCACAAAATTAAGCACATAACCGATCCATACACTGATCCACTGAAGCCTCTATGTTTGTACAGTAAACCGATCGGACATGATTTCTCACGTCTCTGTTGCTAATGATTCTACGATAAGGATAGTTGGACTTTCTCGCCCGGTTTGAAGGCAGGCTGACCCTTATAAGGACACGTCTCACATCTAAACGCGTCTCCCAAGTAGCAACTACCACATGAACTCTTGACTACACCTTCTTCAAGAGCGGCCTTCGCTGCGTCAGCTCCAAGCTTCTCCTCTAATTCCTTTCGACCACACGAACAATTCTTGCAGGCTCGTGGCTTCGCCGAACACGACTCGTCAGATTCCTCTCCGAGTTTTGGGGGTACGTCAGCAAGGAAATCCCAGGAGCGGATCTGCGAAGTTTTCGAATCACTTCGTAGAGTTCGGTATAGTACGATACCGGCGGCTAGAACTGCAATCCCGCCGAGAACTAGACCCGTACTATTTCTCTCGACCATTTTTTATTTTTGTGTTTCGAAATACACCATCAACGGTCATCGAATCGTAACCCAAACTTTTGTCGCTAAGATGCTTATTTTCCCAAATCATCAAATCCGGGTTTGTACTAGGAGCTTCGTTCCATATGAGGAGTAAACGCACTCGCGAAGAACCACACGAATGTGTGAACGTCACCACCAGTCTCGATGATCACCAGATTCTGCGGGAGGCATCGGATTTAGCGGTATGTAACTTCATAACACCCGATTCCATCTTATGCTAGGCTGCCGGCGACCTCGACTCCGGTGCAAGCTCGCCTTTTCCAGCATCTAAAAAGCGCGTAGCCGAAGAAGAAGGGGATGTTATTGATAGATTTTCCATGAGAGTTGTGTCGTCATTGCAGGGTAGCACGAGTTTGGAAGACGCCAGTAATAGGGCCAAGGAGGTTCTTCTGGACTTCAGACGAGATCTTGATGAGGAGCACACCCATGTGCGGCAGAAGGCAGAACGTCATCTGCAGGCGAACAAGGTCCTTGCGAAAGCGTTACACATTCTCAAGGCAAAACTTAACGAATCACAGCAACGCGTCGACGCGGCCGACGCAGACCTTTCATCGTTGCGTCAACGCCTAGCCATTGCGGAAGAACGAGCAAACAATGCAGAACATGCTGTCAGTGTTCTACGATGGCATTTACAACACGGCGGCGCTGCTGATGTGGGTCCCTCTAACCACCTTAGAAGAACACCCCCAGATGTGTTTTAATTTTCATTATTAGACTGATCCATTCCTTGCGTGCTCTTCAAGTACAGTACCAACTCATCTCAGTTCAGGTTAATTACGTTTCCTCTTGTTCATCTTCACCATCATCCTCCTCACCAACAGCGAGTGCGGACGGTAACAAACTGGATGGATCAGCTTCAGCTTTCTTTGGTTTGAACGGAGGAGGTCCCGGCATACCCGGGAACTTGTAACGGTCCACAGGGGGTAATTTTTTGGAAAATGACGCAAGTTCTTCTTCTCTCTTTTGAATCTCTGCTTTACGCTTCGCTTCAAGCACTTTCAGCTTCACTATAAGTTCTGCTTTTGCTTTCGCTGGATCCTGTGGCGGTTTTGGTTTCGGCTTCGGTTTCGCCGCTGCTACCTTCTTTGGACTCACAGGAGGTACTGATTTTGCCGGAGGAAGCTTTTTAATTGACAAAGCTTTCTTCGGGCTGGTGGGAACTTTTATCACAGGAGGTGCCGCCGGCACCTCCTCCGCTTTTTCTTCTTCCTCATCTGGAGCTTCTTCAACAGGTTCCGGGGCTTTAACCGTCGGTTTCTTGACACTTTTCTTCGGGACTCGCGGAGGGGGAGGTGGCTCTGTGACAACGGGCGCCGATTGTGGTGCTCCCCACCATGCGTTCACTGCATCTGTCCATGATCCCGCAAGCGCGCCGACCGTTGCTCCAACACTTGTTGGACTCTCAGGAACTGACTCGGCTGGCTCTGTAGGGTCTAGTGGTGTACTAATCATACTCTCCGTTCGGGATGGAGTGGCTGAAACATCTGGCGCATGCGCATGTACAGCCCGAGTCAAGACAGACCCTCGAGACACAGATTCTCGTCGATTGGCCAACAAGTCAGCCACTGATTTTGGGGCAGCTGGAGAAGAATGCCGATCTCTTCCGCCCGACTCATGCAGTGTTTTTTGCACTGATTCCACTGCTTCTCTCAATGCGTCTATTTGCTTCTCAATATGAGTCAGATCTACTGGTGGAGGTTGAGAACTCGTGTCAGTTCCCTGAGGAGCACCTGTGGGTGCCGACGGCACCCACGATGATAGCCAGGAACTTGCATTAGTTCCAGAAGCACCCGCCTGCCCGAGTTTCCCTGCAGCTCCTGCAACTAGAAACTCATTCATCACTCCAATCGTTCTCATCATTAAATCCATTTGCATTATTTCCTTCTCCCCGCTGTTTCGAGCATTGAGCAGCCGAATGTCTCTCTCAAGTTTCTCCAGATTCGATCTCTTGGTTTGCTTTGTTTGCCGAACCAGTCTGTGTGTAAATATGATCGCCCGAACAGTTGCTCGCCATACATGAATGTTAAAGACAGATTTCGTGTGATTCTCGACAAAGTCGATCCTCGCAATCGGTTTCAAATGAAACGGATTGATCTCCTGGCCTGTGAAATCCACGTAAGGAGGCGGGACATCGGGGCTTGGAAGGTCTATACTTTTTGCATGCGTCAGAGTCCATGGATCAGTCCATCCGCGAGCGACCACGCCGTATATGGGAGCGGCAGGAAATCGGTGGAGAACCTCAAATTCTATTTTCCATTCCTTGAGCTGGTTTTTGGGACATGGGGAACCTGCAACTAGAGGTATTGAGATTTTGAACCCTGCGTTTTCTCGATGGATCGTCAGACCTGGTTTGAAGGCGAATTTCGACTCTTCAGATATTGGGAACCGCGACGATGTGGGGCAGATTGTCGTTAAACGAACTTTGCACAAACCTGGTAGTAAGTCCCGCTCGTACATAGTCAGTCTATCCAGAGTCAGATACAGTATGTAATGGCGGATGATCGCTTTGGACTGAGGAGCGGAGCGTACGAATCGAGAAGTACATTTGGACTTCAAATCGTCAAGTTCTCTATGCAATTTGGGGAGCGACCATGTAATGTCCCACTCTCCACCAAGACAAATGATTTCTCGGCGAACTCTAGACATTTCTTCACGAACGGACGACATGGGAACTGGGGGTAATGATGGATGGAAATGTCGAAAGGTAGGCGATGTGACTAGTCTGATACTGACGACGGGTTTGTGATTAAACGATACGCTCGAGATCGGCTGCGTAGCCGACCATGTTGGACATGATATCCATGGGCAACCAGGCATCCGTTGTTCCAACGGTGGTGGAGAATACAGCGCTCTGTGTCCTAGTCTCCTGCTGGCGCACAGATACAGCTTCGCGGAGCTTGTTGAAGAGAACATCAAACACGTTGGGGCGGCTCTCAGACAAAACTTTCGCATAATTGCCCTCCATCATGTAGCGCTCCAACACAATAGGATAGCGAATGTAGGCGTTGTTTTGCTCATGAGAGGATATTGACTCTAACTCGGTATGGAAATCGGCTGGGAGATATTCTCGATAACGAAGAGAATTATACGTACCTATTCTGTCAGTCGCTAATAGATAGAGCAGGTATAGACCCATGGTTATATATGTCTGTTCCGTCGGTACGAATTTCGAATTGTTTCGATACAACGCTTTAAGTTGGACAACCCGTCTGAAGAGTATACATCCGAATAGGTTTGAGAATACGTACCTCTCGAATGTTTGATAATCACCGGCATTAACAGCACGAAATGCGTCCTGCTCGAGTGCTGAAGGTTGGCCAAATTGTTCCATTCACCCCCAAAATTTATTTGCTCGCCGAATATGATCCGCCGTGCAAAGAGTGGTGGTAATAAGTCGACCCCTTATTCTCGACCAGGTGTGATCACCAAATCAAGTTCGATCTCGGGCCCTGTGACAGCTGTGAATAGAGGTGGTAGTAGTCTGGCTATGGAGCATAAATTTGGTCAGCACTTGCTTAGAAATCCAGGTATCCTTGATAAGATGATGGAAGCTGCAAAAATTGAACCGCACGAGACTGTGCTCGAAATCGGTCCCGGTACTGGTAATCTTACCGACAGACTGCTTGAGCGAGCAAAGGACGTTATAGCTATTGAAATTGACGGCCGCTTAGCTGCTGAAGTCCGAAAGCGTATTCAAGACAAGGGAAGATCCCACAAATTCAAGTTGATAGAGGGGGATTGTTTGAAGGTTCCATTCCCTCAGTTCGATGTGTGCGCAACAAACTTGCCATACAACATTTCGTCGCCCTTTGTTTTCAAGCTCTTGACACATCGTCCACGATTCCGATGCGCAGTTGTGATGTTCCAGAAGGAGTTTGCTGAAAGACTTGTTGCTCGAGTTGGAGATCCTTTGTATGGTCGATTGGCAGTCAATGTGCAACTGTATTGTAAGGTGAATAGGGTATGTAATGTTGATCGAAAATCATTCAACCCACCACCAGAGGTAGACTCAATGGTTGTCCGATTTGTACCCCATGACCAGCCGATAGATGTCCCATTCAATGAGTTTGACGGTCTATTGCGAATCTGTTTCACGCGAAAGAATAAGACTCTTCGTTCATCTTTCCTTCACAAGACAGTTATTCGTATGATTGAAGCCAACTACAAAATTTATCAATCATTGAACAACTCATCCCCCGATCTTCAAGGAGATGATGCGTTTAAGAGAGTGATAGAAGAGGTTCTTACAGAGACTGATTTGTCAGACAAGAGAGCAAGCAAAACTGACCTCGATCAGTTCTTAACCTTGCTACTGGCGTTCAATAGAAGAGGTATACATTTCAGTAATCAAACAACCGAGAACGATGTCATTGAGCATGATGACATGATGGATGACGAATAGATATTGTTTCAGAAAATCCACTTTATTATTTTTTCTTTCAGAATTGTTATTCTTGTAGACTTTGTATGAAGGAGAAATCTTCTTCGGGCCCTCCTCGAGGAAACCGCCGCCGGGTTCCTCCGAGGCCTGGTACAGAGGATGAAGATTGGCGCCGAAACTCTTCAAAGAATACAACTACTCCTGTTGCCCCAGCAGGTGCAGTAGTGGAAGAGAAACGATCAACTGGACGACGTCCACCACCTGTGATTGCTCCACGAAAAATTTCAACCGAATCTATTGTGATTGGTCCACCTGGAGATACTAGTTCTGGAGGTAATCGGATCGCTAATGGTAATTTGTCTTTACCGCGAATCCCTGAGAAATTATCAACAGACTCTCAAGCTGTTCTCGATAATTTGGTTGAAAAGTACCCATTCATTGTTGGGTCAACTTGGGTTCCTATGTTGGATATAACTACAGACAACACAGGGGGGCTGATGTGTAGTTTTTTGGGTGGGTCAAAAATTCTGCTAAAGAACCTACAAACTGAATGGCCTATTTGCTTGAACTGTAGATCGGCAATGTCGGTATTGGCGCAAATCGATAGAACCAGTCTACCGCATACGCTGCATGGTAAAGGAGTTGTTCAGCTCTTTGCGTGTGTGAAATGTGCAAGTGCCTCGATAACACCGAAAAGATCAATTTGTTGGGCAACAAGTGTGGCTGATCCAACTGGGTGGGTTACTCGGGAGTGTCCAAACAGAGCTGGGTCGCCCCCTCTCCCGTTTCGGCGCATCGTCAAATGGCTGCCGAGGACTGACTACATGCATCCCCAGGATGTCGAAACAGAGACGGGAATAAAGTTACCTCTACAAGAATGGGCTGTGCTCGGAGAAGCTCAGATCCGATGCGACAAGATCGGGGGATACCCCGCGTGGTTGGTCCGGGGACCACCAAAGAAATTCCCCACATGTAGAATGTGTGACCGAAAAATGCGGCTCCTTCTTCTCGTTGATTCCATGGACAATGTACCTGTGGAATGGGGATCTGATGGATGCATTCAAGTGTTTGAATGCCCGAATCATCCCGACAGTGTCACTGCATCATGGGAACATATGTCTAGCGAATGAGCGTTAGCGGAACAGGTACTGTGATATAGTGAGGGAATTGATTATAGACGTAGTGCGTTATATTTTGATGACGATATTCATGATGATACTGTAACAGACTTT
>Ga0214917_10001874_pt1 | contig 26524 bp, 25 predicted proteins | sample LL_1208_BB_MetaG_FD_177983 | JGI IMG/M metagenome (GOLD analysis project Ga0214917, IMG submission 177983) | Freshwater microbial communities from Lake Lanier, Atlanta, Georgia, United States - LL_1208_BB | ecosystem: Environmental > Aquatic > Freshwater > Lake | place: USA: Georgia | collected... | reverse complement strand
TTACCTCTAGCAACCTTTGCAATTATTGTTTCAATTTATTTGCCTAGCTTTAGAAAGCAGTATGCATTTGCATCCTTAGTTGGTCTGGTATTAGGTACGGGCGCAGCATTTGTAGCTAAGCAATCAGGGGAATCACTGGCTGAGCGAATTGGTAATCCACAAGATCACGCAAATTATGGAAATTTATTGAGTTGGACATCATTTGTATTTTTACTACTTGTAATCTTTTGGTATCAAAAATTTAGAAATAGAAATAGGCAAAATCTACTCTCCCATTTGACCGCTCTATCTGGTATCGCAATTCTGGGCCTAACATTGTTAACTGGTCATTCAGGAGCGCAAGCAGTTTGGGAGGGAAAACTTGCACCGAAGGTCGCAAGTAAAAGTGAGGCACAAAAACCAAGTCAAAATGCAATCTCACTTTCAGAGGTTTCCACTCACGCAACTGCAGCAAGTTGCTGGAGTGCGGTGGCAGGTGATGTTTATGATTTAACTGATTGGATTGGTAAGCATCCAGGTGGTTCTTCCGTTATCAAAGCTATTTGCGGCAGAGATGGCACCGCCTCATTTAATGGCCAACACTCAGGTCAGCGGCAGCCGGAAGAAATTCTTGCCAGCTACAAGATTGGTACTCTTAAATAAATCAGGCATGAAAGCCAAAGCTGATTTATCTTCTCGCTCTTAATTGAATTTAGGTATTAAACTTCTTTGATGTCTAATCGAGTCTGCGTAATCGGGGCAGGTCCTAGCGGATTGTCTGCAGCAAAAAACTGTATCGAAAATGGAATCTCGGTAGTCGTTTTTGAAAAAAATGATCGAGTCGGTGGGAATTGGGTTTTTAACTCCAAAACCGGCCACTCAAGTGTTTATGAAAATACCCATTTAATAAGTTCAAAAAATTGGTCTGAGTATGAAGATTTTCCTATGCCAGATGATTACCCTGATTATCCAAATCATATTCAGCTTCAAGCCTACTTTGAATCATATGCCAAACACTTTGGGGTGTATGAAAAGATTAAATTTGAACACTCAGTTGAGAAGGTAACAAGGCAAAGTGATGGTAGCTGGTTAGTTGAATTTAAAGATCACTTAGGCAAGGAGCACCAAGAGAGTTTTGAGTATTTGATGGTGGCAAATGGTCACCATAACTACCCTAAGTATCCAGAATATCCAGGTAAGTATGAAGGAAATTTTTTGCACTCTCATGATTTCAAAGGAGTTACTGAGAGCTGGCGCAATAAATCAGTTTTGGTTATCGGAGCTGGTAACTCTGCATGTGATATAGCCGTAGAGGCAGCTCGCGTTACTAAAACTGTCCATATGTCGATGCGCAGTCCACAATGGTTTTTCCCTAAATTTATCTTTGGCCAACCAGGTGATGTCTTCGCTGCTAGAAGTAGATGGCTACCTAGAAAATTACGTCAACATGGATTGAAAGCTTTGGTAAAAATAATTCAAGGCCCATATAGTCGATATGGATTACCTGAGAACACACTCTTGCCGCTTTCAACTCATCCAACTCTTAATTCAGATCTAATGGATTACATAAGGCATGGCAGAATTTTGCCAAAACCTGCTATTAAATCTTGGAATGGCTTAACTGTTAACTTCACCGATGGTAGTAGTTTTGATTATGAAATAATTGTGGCGGCAACTGGCTTTTGGACCACTTTTTCATTTTTTGATCCAGATTTTATTAATTTTAAAGATTTAGAGAAGGTACCGCTCTATCGCAAAATGATGCACCAAGATTACAAAAACTTATACTTCATTGGATTGTTTCAGCCAATAGGATGTATTTGGCCACTTGCAGATTACCAAGCTAAGTTAGCTTGTCAGGAGATATTAGGAAGGTATCACAGACCAACTGATATGGAAGCTGCAGTAAAGTGGGAGATGGATAATCCTCATTTTGAGTTTGGACCTGGCCAACGACATGCTATGGAGGTGGATTATCACACCTTTAGAAATGAATTAAAGCGTGAATTAAAAAAATCAGGGATAGATATTGGAAAATCACCTGCTGGAAAATCAAAGCTTTACAAGAATTACTCAAATTTAATTAGTTAAATTTGTGATTAAACTTAAGCCATGATTATCCGCCAAATAGACCTTCGCGGTAAGGCATTAAGTAAATCTGAGTTAAAAAAACTAATCCCCCGTGGTAATTTTTCAGTTGCAGATGCCATGGCAAAGATTCAGCCAACACTAGATAAGGTTAAAAATGGCAGCCAGGATGATCTAAAACAACTCTGTTTAGAGTTTGATGGCATTGCTCCAAAATCTATTAGAGTCGATAAGGAATTATTGGCTGCAGCACTTGCGCAGTTAGATCCAAAGATTAGGAGTGCTTTAGAGTTAGCAATCTCTCAGGTTAAAAAAGTGGCTCAAGATCAAATGCCGGAGGGTAAAACTACACAGGTAATTGATGGTGGCATAGTAGATCGCAAATGGGTGGCAGTTGATCGGGTTGGACTTTATGTGCCAGGTGGAATTGCCTCTTATCCAAGCTCGGTAATTATGAATGTGGTTCCAGCACTTATTGCAGGAGTCAAAAGTATTGCCGTTGCCTCACCACCGCAAACGGAAAATGGCGGGCTACCAAACAAAATTATTTTAGCTACCTGTCAATTACTTGGTGTAACTGAGCTCTATGCAATTGGAGGAGCTCAAGCAGTTGCCATGTTTGCATACGGTGTAAAGGGTGTATGTGAATCAGTAGATATGGTTACTGGACCTGGCAATATTTATGTGGCAGCCGCAAAGCGAGCGCTGCGCGGAGTAATTGGAATTGATTCGGAGGCAGGGCCAACTGAAATCGCAATCTTGGCAGATGATTCGGCTAACCCTTCAGATGTTGCAGCAGATCTAATCTCCCAGGCTGAGCATGATGTAATGGCTGCTGCGGTACTAGTCACTAACTCTAAGAAGTTGATAGATAATCTCTTACCTGAGCTTGAAAAAAGAGTTGCCGCCACCAAACATAGCAAGCGAATTTCTCAATCCTTATCTGGTGAGCAATCTGCAATTATCTTAGTTGACTCCATTGACCAAGGAGTTAATGTGATAAATGCCTACGCCCCTGAACACTTAGAGTTACTTTTAAGTGATGCAGTTGAGCGATCAAAGCAGATAAGAAATGCTGGTGCAATATTTTTAGAGCGATACTCCCCAGTCTCCTTAGGTGATTATGCAGCTGGCTCAAACCATGTTTTGCCAACTGGTGGGTGTGCTTGCCACTCCAGCGCTTTATCGGTAAATACCTTTATGCGTAACATTTCTGTAATCCATTACAACAAATCTGCCTTTACCAAGGTTGCCCAGGAGGTAATTACCCTAGCTAACGCAGAGGATTTACCTGCACATGGTGAGGCAATTAAATCTAGATTTGAGTAACACCTAACTTTTATACTTGGCGGTAGCCTATTTGAAGTTGTAAAATTTAATATGGCTATCAATTCAAATCTTCAATCAACAGTACTTGCAAAGGCGCAAGAGAAAAGATTTATTAAATCTCTTGGCCGCCTAGATATCACATTATTTATTGTCGCAGCGATTATCTCTCTCGACACAATTGCAACCATCGCAACAGGTGGACCTCAATCATTATTTTGGGCGGTATTTGTAGCCCTGACATTTTTAATTCCAATTGCCATGCTTATGGCTGAGACTGGATCTGCATTTCCTGAAGAGGGTGGTCTGTATCAGTGGGTTAAGTTTGCCTACGGCAGATTAGCTGCGGGTATTGCCTCAGTTTTGTATTGGATTACTAATCCACTATGGCTAGGTGGCTCACTTTGCTTTATTGCCTTTGATGCCTTTAGTGGTTATGTATTTGAGATCAAATCTGGCTCTGCCGGTGAATGGATCTTTAAAATTGCCTTTATTTGGGTAGCGATATTTTTAGCAATTGTTAATCTAAAACTAGGTAAGAGATTTATTGGTGCTGGTGCCATTGCCAAAATAACTGTAATAAGTCTATTGGTAATTACAACGGTAATTTATGGGGTTCAAAATGGTTTTGAGCCATTTGAAAGCTCAAAATTAATGCCAACTTTGGGTGGCTTTATTGCAATTGCACCAGTTATTTTGTTCTCATATGTTGGCTTTGAAGCACCGAATGCAGCCTCAGATGAGATGTTTGATGCCAAGAAAGATACTGCCCCTGCCATTAGGCGCGGAAGCGTAATTGCAACCTTGGCCTATATCCTGCCGGTGCTTGCAATTATTTTAATTGTGCCAGCAAATGAGGTTGAAGGCTTAACTGGATTTATGGGTGCAATTAAAGAGGTCTTCTCTGTTTATGGTGGCGCAGCTGATTTCTTAGTAACAATTGCCGCTTTGTTATTTATCTTTGGCTTACTCTCACTAGGTAGTGCTTGGATGATGGCAACAGATCGTATTCAAGCGATCGCAAGTGCTGATGGCAGCTTTTTTAGTGGCTGGTTTGGCGAGTTTAGCCAAAAATTTGGTACCCCAGTAAGGGTTAATATTTTATCCGGCTTTATGTCAACTGCATTTTTATTTGCTGCTATGACCATCGTTGAAGGTGATGCGGCTGCAATCTTTGCAGTGGTATTAACCTGTGCGATATCAACTCTTTTAGTTTCTTACATAATCATTATTCCATCGGTAATGAAATTAAATAGAACTGTTAGAGATGTAAATCGTCCATATGAGGTTGCTGGCGGGGTCCGAGGATTTCAGATTATGGGCTGGGTTACCTTCCTATATATCTGTATCGGATCCATTGGAGTAGTTTTCCCAGGAACTCTAGAGAGTGTATTTGGACTTGAGTATAACTTCGAAGAAATTTGGGGTATGTCTAGATCTAGCGTGCAACTATTCACAGCTGGCACTATGGCAGTTGTGATTTTAATTAGTATCGCCGGTTATATCGGTGGTAAAAATGTTCGCAAGGATCTAACAGGAGTCAAGGAGTTCTAGGTTAAGTAAAATTAAACAGGCCTTGATAAAAATCAAGGCCTGTTTTTTTATCTAATTTAAAGTAGGTAAAAATAATTTATTAGAGTTTAGGAGTTAATAAGATCTAAGGCGGCCGCTAAGGTAAATGAACCTTCATAAAGTGCCTTACCCACTATTGCACCAGTTACACCAATACTTTGCATGGAGAGTAATCTTTCAAGATCATTTAAGGATGAGATTCCACCACTGGCAATTATCGGTACTGGGGTATGAGCACAAAGCTGCTCTAACAATTCAAAATTTGGTCCTAACAAGCTGCCATCTTTGCTGACATCGGTAACAATAAAGTGAGCGCAGCCCGCATCTGATAATTGTTTAACCGCTGCAATTAGGTCCCCACCTTGGCTTCTACCACCCCTGGCAGCAAGGGCTCCATCTTTAACATCAAGGCTTACCGCCACTTTTTCACCATATGTTTTTACAACCCCACAACTCCAAGGTAAATCATCAAGTGCAACTGTGCTCAATACGATTCGATCACAATTTGTATCAAGTGCTTTTAATAGTGATTGATCATCACAGATACCACCAGATAGCTCTACTTTCATATCTACCGAATCAATAACATCAATTAACAATTTAGAGTTACTGCCAACACCGTAAGCTGCATCTATATCTACAAGGTGTAACCACTTTGCGCCTGCTTTTTGGAAATCTAAGGCACACTCAATTGGTGAGCCATAGGTAGCACCCTCAACTACACCACCTTGTTTTGGTCTTACCGATCTGCCATCTTTGATATCTACCGCTGGTAGCAGCTCAAATTTACTCACTTAAAAATCCCAACCTAAATATCTCTACCACCAGGCTCACCTTAGAAAGTATTGCATTAAGTATGCGATATTACTATTTACTTGGCGACAAATTAAAGTACTACTCATACCCTCTGATTTGAACCTATCCGGCCAAAATAAAGTAATAAACTCATTATTAATCCAGTAATTACTAGCGCCACAGTAATCGAGGTTAATTGGACAACCCAGGCTAATATTGTTTTTGCCACAAAAATAGCAACTGTATTAATAAAGCTTAGTTGCGCAACAGCTAACGCATTTTTACCGTCTGAGAGCCTACCTGCAATTGAGAAAAATAATGGGGACATTGCAGAGCTTCCAAGACCAGCTAAAAAGAATCCAAAAAATGCTATTACATAAGAAAGAGTTTGATACTTATTTACAATCGCAGTTGAGATTATTAATCCAAAGACAAAACCTACTCCCCCTATTGATCCGCCAGCCCTGATCCAAAATTGCTCACTTTGATGGTTTAAGGCCCAGCCAATTGAGAATCTGCCAATAATCAATCCAATTAAAAATAGTAAATAAGAAAATGTGGCTATCGAGGAGCCCATGTTAAGTTGTTCTTTACCAAATAATGTTGCCCAATCTGCAATCACAAACTCTAAAATTGATGAACAGAAAAAACCAATACTTAACAGCCAATTCACCTTGAACTTAAACTGTTTAAGTGAGGTAACTTGATAGGCATCATCAGCACCTGCCTTTGGTGAAAAGGTATTAGATAACTTTCTAATACAAAACTGGGTAGTTAACCAAACAGTTATCATTAAGGTTGAGATATGCCAAGCAATTGAAATGTGAGTTGAGATCAAGGATGCAATTGCTGCGGTACTGGTGGCGCCAACCGCCCAGGCACCATATAACTTTGGAATAATCGCTTTCTTAATATCATCTTGGCGATGTAGTGAATGGCCACTTGAGGCAATGTGGTAAATCGAAATTCCAGAACCGGCGCATATATTTGCAATTAAAAAAATCAATGGTGATTTGGTATGAACTAAAACTAAAAATGAAAAGGCAATAATTGTTGATCCAATTTGCAATGCTCGTTTAGCACCAATTGTGTGGACAATTTGCCCGCCAATTAGCAACATTATGATTGATCCAATTGAGGCAGCACTTAGTAAGGTACCAAAGGTTCCATTATTAATTGCTAAATTAGCCTTTAAATCTGGAGTTCTTGGGGCAAGTGACATTATTGAAATACCAAAGAGAAAGAAAATAGCACTCAAATAGATATTTTCTTTCTTAGTAAATACTTGTTTATCGAAGTTTTTCAAAACAGCAAACTCGCAAGTTCACTTCTTGCCTTTATCAATCTTGGATCAGTTGGGTCAACTAAATTAAATAAGGAAATTAAATGAGATTTTGCTTTATCTCGATCTGCTCCTTCAAATCTCTTTATCGCTCGAAGTAGTCGATCAAAGGCTGCTTGATTATTTCCAGAGGCAATTTCAATATCAGCACACATTAATTGACTAGTTAAATCATTATCCTTGGCGTTTTTTAAGATCAACTCTGGATCTAGGCCATCTATTCTCAGCATTAAATTAACTTGAGCCAGGCCGATTGTTGCTACCTGATCATTTGGTTTTCGTTTAAGCCAAGACTCATATGCAATCTTTGCTGCCTTGTAATCACCCTTCTCCATGGCAGCATATGCCGCCTGCTCCTCTGGCTCCATCGGAATTTCAGTTGGACCTTCTGGGGCCTTGCCGACACCTTTTTGTGAAGCTAGCTCTAACAATTTATTAATCACTAATCTGACTTGATCAATTGGTGGTACCGATTCAAATAAAGGTAGTAATTGTTCGGCCACAATTGCAATAGCGATTGGAACTGCCTTTACCTGTAATGCTTGGGCTACCTGGGGTTGGCTATCAACATCTACTGTGCCAAGTAACCAACTGCCTTTATCAGCACTTTCTAACTTACCTAAAATTTCTAGTATTTCTTTAGATTGGGTGCTTCTTGGAGACCAGCAAAGTAAAACCACTACCTTCTCTTTAGATTTACCGACAAAATCAGATACTAAGTTTTCTTGAGTTACTACAGCCCCTGGAATTGGCGCATCTGTTGCAGCAGGTTTTTTTAATGTTGAAAGGTCAAAGGCATTACCAAAATTAGCCCCACCTTTTGGTGGTATTGCTCGATTAAAACTCATTTGCCAACAACCACTCCAGAATCCATTCGATAAGGTAGAACCTTCTCAATATAATCTTGAGTTGCAAAATCTAACCCAACATCTCGGCCTAACTTCTCACCCAAATACCATCTATTCTCCAAAACTTCATGAAATAGCTGTGCTGGCTCTACTCGACCCTTTAACTCCTCAGGCACTTGATTTACTACTCGCCTAAATACATCAGATAGCCATTGCTTAACCACAATTGCATGTGGAGTACTTGGTGGAAACTCACGCGCTTTATATCGATCATATGAGGCAAGTAATCGCTTTGCCTGCAACTCCTCTGCTTGTAATCCCATTAACTCCTCTAGCCTATTTGCATGGTAGCGAGCTGCAACTAATTTTGGTTGAAACCTAATTGTGCCCTTATCTCCGGTAGTAGTTACCTCAACCTCTTCAACGGCAAAACCTAAATCTTGTAGAGATCTCATTGCGCGCTCAACTGCCTGTCGATCTGAAGCATCTAATATTTGTGGCTCTTTTAGCATCTTCCATAATCTGCGATACCTTCTTATAACCCCATCAGATGCTCTTACCGGATTAATATCCTTAGATAAAACACCAGCCGATGCTAAATCTTCCAACTCAGCTGCCACATTAAAGTGTGCTAACTCAAGATCATGATCGCGTTGGCCATCGCTTAATGACTTTTGAAACTCTCCAGTTTCAGCATCAACTAAATATGCAGCAAAATCATTAGCATCTCTTCTAAATAAGGTATTTGAAAGTGAGCAATCCCCCCACCAAAAACCAAGTAGGTGCATTCTTACCAATAGTAAAGCAAGCGCATTTGCCATATTTAAAATTTCAGTGGGAGTAACAGAACCACTTAAGATAACTCGATATGGTAATGAGTACGGTAAGTACTTTGTAACTAGAGCTGCCGGTAATTCATTACCATCACTATCCACTCTGCCCTCAATTACTGCAACTGGTTCAACACATGGAGCTGTACGTTGATTTAAATCTCTTAGTAACGTGTACTCTCGATTTGCAAACTCTGGCACAGTCTCTTTAACTGCAAATATCTCAGAATTACTTTTCTTTGGATTTGATCTAATCAAACGGACTACATGCCTTGAAATTCCTCGCATCGAGGTTAAAAGCTCATCCTCGGGCCAACTTTCAAGGGGCTTATCCCAAGGAAGATTGGCCAAAGTGGCAATCTCCTCTCCTAATCCTTTGATTCTTAGCCCACTCATACCCTTATTCTCCCTTATTTAAGATCCACCCTCTAATCAATACGGTCAGTATTGGCAAAAAAGATGGATAAAATTAGATTATGGCGATATTTGGTAAACCAAAAATTGGTTCAAAACTTTCCACACTACGCCAACGAAAAAGCTCAAATAAGCCAAATGAAAATTTAGGCAAAAAAGGTAAGCCAGTAGATACCAGTCATCCATTTTATTTTGGATTTATGGTGACAACTGGTGCTCTTTTAGCATTCACAGTCCTGCAGGCGTTGGCCTCAGCTAGCGCTGTATTTATATTAATTGTTATCTCACTATTCCTCGCTGCTGGATTAAATCCAGCGGTACTTTTTTTCCAAAACCGTGGTTTAAATCGAGGTGCTTCAGTCGGTGCGGTAATGGGATTAGTACTGATTTTTGTTGGTGTTTTTATTGCAATTGCAGTTCCACCATTAATTGATCAAGGAAATCAACTAATTGATAATGCTCCACAATTAGTTAAAGATTTAAATAATAACGCTCTAATTAACGATTTAAATGCAAGATATGGAATTGTTGATTCCCTGCAAAACAAAATTGATTCTGTCATCAAAGATGGACAATTTGCAATTACAGCTTTTGGTGGTGTAATTGGTGTTGGTAAGGCTGTGGTATCAGGCTTAGTATCGGCACTAACTATTTTAGTCCTAACTCTTTATTTTTTAGCCTCCCTACCTCAAGTTGTAAATATTGGATTGCGATTTATATCCGCAAGCAGGAGAGATCGGGTCTCCAAGTTAGTCAATGCCATCATCATTCGAGTTGGTGCATTTGTTGGTGGGCAAGCAATAATTGCCGCACTTGCTGCACTATTCATTTTAATCATGGGATTGATAATTTCTATGCCCTATTCCGGACCACTTGCTATGGTGGTATTAATTTGTGGATTTATACCATTAATTGGCCATTTTATTGGCATGGGAATTGTTACCTTGGTATCACTAACTAAATCACCTACGACAGCAATTATTGCTTTATCTGCATATATTATTTATGTTCAGATTGAAAATTATGTGATCACACCAAAAATAATGCGAAAATCATTAGCAATTCCTGGCTTAGTAACAATTATTGCAGCCTTGCTTGGAACCTCACTCCTTGGATTAATTGGTGGCTTACTTGCAGTGCCAATAGCTGCTGCAATTTTACTAATTCTTGATGAGGTTGTTTTCCCTCGAGCCCAGCAATCTTAAATTTCTGTTGGAAGCGGCAATCTACTTGGCGCAATAATCTTAACAATCTCACTTAATACCCGATGCACCATTGGCTCACCAAGCCAAAGATGCTTTCCATCTGCCACATCTATCTGGGTTATATTGGAAAGTTTAGAAAATTTAGATCTAGCTTGATCAGGCTTTAAATAATCATCATGTTCGGGGATAAGTGCGGTAATTGGTCGACCATCTTTTGCCCAAAATGCTAAATCCTCATCGGTGGTAGATAGCATCGGTGGACTTAGCAGAATTAACTCTTTAATCCGAGGATCTCTGGCATATTGCAAAGCTAACTCTGTTCCAAAAGACCAGCCAATCACATATAGATCTTTAACCATTAATTTGTTAAAGCAGTACTCGATTGCAGCTAATACATCAAACTTCTCTGATTTGCCCAGGTCATACTCGCCCTCACTTTGCCCGGCCTGACTCTTACTGCCACGCGTGTTAAATCTAATCACTTGAATACCTGCCAGGTGCGGCAATCTGTTAGCTGCTTTTTTAAAGATATGTGAATCCATCATCCCGCCCCCAGATGGATTGGGGTGGAGCATCAATACTGATCCAGTTATCTCACTCTTTGGAGTTGCCACCTCGCCAACTAATTTAAGCCCATCACTTGTGTAAATATTGATTACGCTGCGATCGGCCGGCAAAATTGTTGAAGGTCGGATTAACTCTGCCATGAAAAAGAGTTTACTCTTACCCCATGAGTACCAATGCCACCTTTGAAAAATTTGATCCAAGAACTGGTGAGGTAATTGCCTCATATCAGAACTTTTCACAAGATGAGGTTTTTACAGTTGTTGATAATGCACAAACTGCTGCTAGTCGATGGCAGGAGTTTGGATTTACTGCTCGTAAGCGAGTGCTTCTTAAATGGGCAGCGTATATAACTAAAAATCAAAAGGAGATTTCGCAATTAATAGCAACTGAGTGTGGAAAACCTCTAGGGGATGCATCACTTGAGGTTTCAATTGCAATTGATCATATTGCTTGGGCTGCAAAGCATGCCCAACAGATTATGCGCAAGCAAGATCGTCCTGTTGGGTTATTAATGTTTAATATGAAGGCACAGGTTCAGCGATCTGCCCTAGGTGTAGTTGGTGTTATTGGACCTTGGAATTATCCAATTTTTACACCAATGGGCTCCATTGCTTACGCCCTTGCTGCCGGAAATGCTGTGGTATTTAAGCCCTCTGAATTTACTCCTGGTGTTGGAAAGTGGCTCGCTGATTCATTTTCAAAGGTTGCACCCTTTGAAAATATTTTTACTACGATAACTGGATTACCAGATACTGGAAAGGCTTTAACTCAATCTAAGGTAAATAAAATATCCTTTACCGGTTCAACCAGGACTGCTAAAAAAGTTGCAGCAAGCTGTGCTGAATCTATGATCCCAGTGGTTTTAGAGTGTGGTGGAAAAGATCCCGTAATTGTTGCTAAAGATGCTGACATTAAGTTAGCAGCTGAGTACGCACTCTGGTCAGCTATGGCAAATGCAGGACAATCCTGTATTGGCGCAGAGCGAGTGTATGTCGTTGAGTCTGTGGCTGAAGAGTTTATTCAAACAATTACCAAAATGGCCAAAGATATTGAGGTGGGAAAAGATTATGGACCTGCCACAATGCCCTCACAATTAAAGGTAATCCAATCACATCTAGATGATGCAACAGCTAAGGGTGCAAAGTTTTTACTTGGTGGCAATGACTCAATTAAAGGTGCATATGTTGAGCCCGTAATAATGGTTGATGTTCCTGAAGATTCAACAGCTATGACAGAGGAAACCTTTGGCCCAACGTTGGCAATTAATAAGGTTGTAAATATTGATGAGGCAATTCGCTTATCTAATGCCAGTAGTTATGGGTTAGCAGCTGCAGTATTTTCAAGGCGAGATGGCGAGAAGATTGCTGCACAACTTGCCTGTGGAATGGTCTCTATCAACTCAGTATTCCTATTTGCTGCAGTTGCATCGGTACCATTTGGAGGCGTAAAAAACTCTGGTTATGGGCGCATCCATGGTGCAGAGGGCTTGCTTGAGTACACATATGCTCGGACGGTTGTTAAAACTCGATTTAAAATCCCCTTGAAATTTACTACCTTTAAGAGAACCAAATTATCTGAAAAGGTCTTAACAACTTTGATAAAAAGATTACATGGCAGAGGTAAATCTTAAGTAAAGTTAGTAAGTTGCTCGACCACCTGAGATATCAAAGGTGAAGCCAGTTGTAAATGAGCAAGCTTTAGATCCCATAAAAGCAATTATCTCTGCTACCTCACTCGGTTCACCCAGCCTGCCAGCTGGAATTTTGGAGATCATATAATCCAGAGTTTCCTTAGCAGTATTAACATTAATTGGGGTGGCAATAACTGCCGGTGCAAGTGCATTTATAGTAATTCCATCAGTTGCAATCTCTTTAGCTACACCCTTAACAAATCCAATTAGGCCAGATTTAGCAGTGTTGTACGGCGCCATCTTTGGATTTCCTTCTTTTCCTGCAATGGATGCAACCTGCACAATACGTCCATATTTTTGACGCTTCATAATCGGTAACACTGCTTGAGTTAACCAAATAGCTCCAAATAAATTTACGGCAATAACCTTTTGAAAATCATCCCAATTTATATCCTCGACAAATTTTCCAGTTGGCCCTGGATAACCAGCGCAATTAATTAACGCATCAATTCGCTTATCTTTATTGTTAATTGATGACACTAAATCTGAAATTTTCTTTTGATCTGAGATATCAAGTACAGCACTCTCAGCTTTACCACCAACTTTTAAAATACTTGCAACTGTCTCATCTACGCCAGATTGATTTAAATCAACACAGATGACCTTTGCACCCCTTGTCGCGATTAACTCTGCAGCTGCTCTACCAATGCCACTTGCTGCCCCAGTAACTACTACAACTTGGCCGGAATATGAGATTTGCTCAAACGCTATATCGTCACTCATTGTTATCTGATTATACTTGGCTATCAGTTGAATCAAAAATGGTTTGAATGGAGCATCATGGCATCTTGGCCAAGTACACGTGATCCAAAGGGTCCAATGAAGCGCTCAATCGGAATACTTAATAAGCAAAAAATTCAATCTCAAGATAGTGATGGCTTACCAGAATCTGCAAAGCGATTTGCAGATGGTTCACGGTTCAAAATTGAAATACCTTCGGTTGAAGGCCCAGCTGCATTTAAAACAGTTATTGAAGAGGCAAAAAAACATAAATTAATTATTCATCGTATTTCTCAAGGCTCTGGCATCATGATGCAAACTGCCGATGAGATTAAACAAATGGTTGCGATAGGAAAAAAGGAAAAGATTGAGGTTTGCTTATTTGTTGGCCCCAGAGCATCCTGGGATATTGGAAAACAGGTTTCAGCCTCAGCTGGTGTAATCGCCTCCCCCACCTTACGTGGTGGTGACCAACTTAGATTCGCCCTTGAGGATGTAATACATGGGGTTGATCTTGGAATTAGAAGTGTTTTAGTTGGGGATCTAGGTTTATTAAAAGTATTAGGACAAGCAAAGTTAAAAGGAGACTTACCAAAAGATCTGATATTAAAAACTTCAGTTGCCCTAGTGTGCAATAACCCTGCAACTGCTGCATTGCTAGAAGATCTTGGTGCTTCAACATTAAATTTAGCCACTGATTTATCGCTACAGCAGATTGCTGCCATTCGGGCACAAGTTGACATCCCAGTTGATGTTTATGTCGAGGGGCCAGATGACTTTGGTGGATCAGTTCGCCACTACGAGGCTCCAGATCTTGTGCGAGTGGCTGCTCCAATATATTTAAAATTTACTATCAGAAACTCTCCTGGACTCTACCCATCTGGTGCACACATTCAAGGATTAGTTGAGTCCACTGCTCGCGAGCGAGTTAGAAGAGCAGCAATTAGCAAGGCAATCCTAGATAGGTATGGGTTTAAAAAATAAATGAGTGATGTTCATAATTTAAAATTATTAATCTTTGGTGGTACTGGCGTACTTGGAGCTGCCATTGTCACAAAGTATCGAGAAAAAGGTTATCAAGTTACTTTTGGAGTCCGAAAAGTAACAAATCCCGATGAACAATTTTTACTACCAGTAACTGAAGGACCAGTTCCTGAACTTTTAAAGGGCCAATTATTTGATGTAGTTATCTTTGCACAGGGTGCAAATATAAATGATTCAGTTATCAATAATTCTCTTGATGATTTAAATAAATTGTTTGAGGCTAATGTAAGTTTTATTAGCGAAACTACTAAAGCATTAATTTCACATAATTTAATTAAGCACAAAGGAAAAATTGTAGTTTTAAGCTCCTTCTGGGAACAATTGACTCGTCAAGACAAAATGTCATACACGGTAACAAAGGCAGCAGTCGGTGGATTAGTTAGATCAATGGCAGTTGATTTAGGTAATGCCAAGGGTATTTTGGTAAATGCCTTACTACCGGGCGTAGTTGATTCACCAATGGCTCGAGGATTACTAAAGCCAGAGCAAATTCAAAGTGTGGAATGGCAGACCCCAGGACACAAGATGGTAGTTCCAACAGATGTGGCAAGCGCTGCATACCTTCTAGGGTGTGAAGAGAACACGGCTATCTCTGGACAATCACTATTTGTTGATTACGGTTTTGCAATCGCAAGAGTACTTTAGGAATTTTTCTAGTGATTGTTGAGTTACTTAACCAAAACACTGTAGTTAAGTACTTGATCGATAATGAAGTTATATCTCAGAATGAATCTGCCGAAGTTGAGGTACTAACAGGTGGAGTTTCAAATGTAGTTCTAGCTATTACAACAGCAAGTAAAAAATTAGTTTTAAAGCAAGCTTTGGCTGAATTAGCGGTAAGTGAAAAATGGGAGGCAGATCAACGTCGAGCAATAGTTGAAGCAGATGCCATAAAACTTTTTCACAGATTAAGTCCCACTCAAGTACCAAATTTGGTGTTTTTAGACCCAATCAGATTTGTTCTTGTTTTAGAACGAGTGCCTGTTGGTAGCACGGTATGGAAATCAGATTTATTAGCTGGGGTTATAGACCCGGATGTGGGAGCAACACTAGGAAATACGCTAGCTACATGGCATAACTACGGTGAAAGTGAGCCTGGCATAAAATCTAAATTTATGGAGGATTCTCTCTTTGAGCAATTAAGGATTGATCCATTTTATAGGTTTGTTGCAGGTAAGAATCCACAAATTGAGGTTTCAATTAGAAAATTAATTAATGAATTAGAGGGTGATAAAACCACAATTGTGCATGGTGATTTTTCACCCAAAAATATAATGGTATCAATGAGTGGTGGAGTTTTTATATTAGATTTTGAGGTTACTCATGTGGGAAATCCCGTTTTTGACCTAGCTTTTTTGCTTGCACACCTGTTATGTAAATTCTTCAAAGCACCTGATCCACTACAAGCAAAATTGCTCGCAAATACTGCAACACTTTTCACAAAGCAGTATGAGAAACTTCGTCCAATTTCTCCATCAGTATGTAAGCATGCTGCGCTAATTGCACTTGCTAGAGTTGAAGGTAAGTCTCCGGTAAATTACTTAAGTTCAGAACAGCAAGTTAAAGTACAAAAATTTACTAAGGAGATACTGCTAAGCAGCTCGGCATTCTCAATAAATGAACTATATGAAATGAGTGCTAGGTGAAAATTAGTAAATTAGTTGGATACCAAGTGTTAGATTCCCGAGGACGTCCAACTGTTGCAGCCTCCTTAACTTTAACTGATGGCTCAACCCATACCGCCCGAGTTCCCTCCGGAGCTTCAACTGGAGCTCATGAAGCCAAAGAGTTAAGGGATATGGGTGGAAAATTTGCTGAAAAGTTTTACTCTGGTCTTTCAGTACAACAAGCAGTTAGTAATATAAATGAATATATCGCACCTAAATTAATTGAAGAACAAATAGATTTAGAAACAATTGATAACCAACTAGTTTTATTAGATCCCTCAGAGGATCACTCAAAGTTAGGTGCAAACGCCACACTTGCTGTTTCACTTGCTGGTGCTATTGCAGCGGCTCACTCTCAAAATAGATCTTTGGCCCGATTCTTTAACCCAGAGGGAGTTTTAAATATTCCAATGCCCATGGTGAATATTCTCTCTGGTGGAGCTCATGCAAATCGAAGTTTAGATATCCAAGATGTATTAATAATTCCTAAAGGAGCAAAATCCTTTACCGAAGCACTTTCCTGGATTGTTGCAATACGTGAGATGGCAGCAAAATTGGGTAAAGCGGCAGGACACACCACAAACTTAATTGCTGATGAGGGTGGCCTGGCAATAGCTTTTGATTCGACTGAAAAAGCTTGTAATTTTGTAATTACCGCGATAGAAAAAGTTGGACTTAAAGTTGATTCAGATGTAAGTCTGGCACTTGATATTGCATCAACTCAATTCTTTGATGGTAATAAATATAATCTTACTAACTTAAATAAGAGTTTCTCGAAAGAAGAGTTTATTAAATACATTAATAATTTAGTATCAAATCTTCCTATTATCTCTATCGAAGATCCATTTGCAGAAGATGATTGGAGTTCATGGAGTGAGTTTATGCAGATTTCGCCCAAGAATCTGCAAATTTTAGGTGATGATTTATTAACAACAAATTTAACTAGACTCAATCGAGCAATCGCTGAAAAAAGTGCAAATTCAATCTTGATTAAGGCAAATCAAAACGGGCTAGTAAGTTCAACTTTAAATGTTCTAAAGCAAGCTAGAGCAAATAACTTTAATACAGTTGTTTCCGCAAGATCGGGTGAGAATGAAGACTCTTGGTTAGCTGACTTAGCAACGGGATGGAGTGCTGGCCAGATAAAGGTTGGCTCCACTCATGGCTCAGAGAGAAACTCTAAGTGGAATAGATTGCTTGAACTAGAGGCAATTGAAAAAACTAAATTTATAAACCCGTTTAATTAGTGAGAGTGACGTGGGATGTAATCACCACTACCACCAACTAGGAAATCAAGATCTGCACCTAGGTGTGCTTGCTGCACATGGTCAATATATATTTTGCTCCAACCACGATCAGCTTTAGGTTTTGGTGCAACCCAAGCAGCTTTTCGCTTCGCTAACTCTTCTTCTGATATCAAAAGATTTAATTTACGATTAGGTACATCTAACTCGATCTCATCTCCATCTTGTACAAATGCTAATGGTCCACCAATTGTTGATTCTGGTGAAACATGCAATACCACTGTTCCATACGCCGTACCACTCATTCTTGCATCTGAAATTCGAACCATGTCGGTAACGCCCTGTTCTAACATTTTTTTTGGCATAGGCAAATTACCAACTTCTGGAAAGCCTGGATAACCCTTAGGCCCTGAATTTTGTAAAACTAAAACTGTGTCGGCGGTAACTGGAAGATTTGGATCATCTGCAACCTTTAAATACTCTTCAATTTCCTTAAAGACCAAAGCTTTACCCTTATGTGTTAATAATCTTGGTGAAGCTGCAGATACCTTAATAATCGCACCATCTGGAGCTAGAGATCCTCTAAGTACTGCGATACCTGCCCCAGCTGCTTGGAACGGCTTATTTGCTGGCGTAATTACCTCTTTGTTCCAATTTTCCGCACCTTCAATATTTTCTTTAACAGTTTTACCGGTGACAGTTATATGGTCAGTATGAATTAAATTAGATATCTCTTTCATTACGGTTGGTACACCACCAGCATCAAAAAACTCTTCCATCAAAAATTGACCGCTGGGCATCATATTTGCAATAACAGGAACCTCTTTACCTAATTTATCAAAATCATCAAGTGAAAGAGGAACTCCGATGCGCCCAGCAATTGCAAGTAAATGAACTACTGCATTTGTTGAACCACCGATTGCTGCAAGAATCTTAATTGCATTTTCAAATGCTTTACGATTTAGGACTTTTGATAGTTTTAAATCCTCTTCTACCATCTTTACAATTCTTCGGCCAGATAGATGAGCTAGAGTAAATTTACGTGAATCAACCGCAGGAATTGCTGCAGCCCCTGGAAGTTGCACACCAAGAGCCTCAGTAACACATGCCATTGTTGAAGCAGTTCCCATAGTCATACAAGAACCCTGGCTTCGTGCTGAGCATGACTCCATTGCCATGAACTCTTCAAAACTTATCTTGCCACTTCTTACTTGCTCGCTATATTTCCAAACTAAGGTTCCAGATCCAACTGCTTGGCCTTGGTAACGACCGTTTAGCATTGGCCCACCCGTGATCATAAGTGTTGGTAAATCAACACTTGCAGCTCCCATTAATAATCCAGGTGGAGTTTTATCGCAATTACCCAAAAGGACAACACCATCTAACGGGTGTGAACGAATTAACTCTTCAACCTCCATAGCCAACATATTTCGATACAAACTTGTTGTTGGTCGTTGTAGCGACTCACTAAGTGACATAGCTGGAAATTCAAGTGGAAAACCGCCAGCCTCCCAAACGCCACGTTTAACTGCTTCGGCAACATCATTTAATGAGCCATTACATGGGTTTAGCTCAGACCAAGTATTTGCAATTCCAATTACTGGACGACCATCAAATACATCGGGAGCATAACCTTGATTGCGAAGACGCTCTCGGTGGATGTATCCACCTTTATCTTTTAATCCAAACCAATATTGGCTGCGGCGATCAAACTTTTCTTCGCTCACGCTAGGCCACTATCCAATCTTTGGACTCTCAAATACTGAGAATTATCCTGTGTTAAGGTTTTCGTATTCTAGTTCAAATAGAGCAAAAATTCATCTCTGATAGATAAGAAGGTAAATATGAAAATTGCCCGCCTAGGAGCATTAGGTCAAGAAAAACCTGCAGTAATTGTTTCGGATTCCGAAGCTATATTTGTCGATGACGTAATAAGTGATTTTAATCGTGCTGAATTAGAAAATGGTGCGATAGCCAAGATTGAAAAAATTGATCTAAACGGTAGACCAAAAGTCAGAATTGAAAATTTTAGAATTGGTTCGCCAGTAGCTAGGCCAACAAAAGTTATTTGTGTTGGCTTAAATTATGCAAAACATGCCGTCGAGTCTGGCATGACACCTCCAGCTGAACCTGTGATATTTATGAAAGCCCCAGATACAGTTATTGGCCCAAATGATGATGTAGTGGTTCCACCTAATTCAAATAAAACAGATTACGAAGTTGAGTTGTGTATTGTTATTGGCAAAAATGCACTTTACTTAAAATCGCCGGATGAGGCTTCAAAATATATTTTAGGTTACACAATTTCCCAAGATATTTCAGAGCGCCACTGGCAAGTTGAAAGAAGCGGTCAATGGGTAAAGGGGAAATCCTTTCCAACCTTTAATCCAATGGGTCCATGGATCGTTACGGCAGATGAATTTGCTAAGAATGGATTAGATCCAAATAATCTTTCGCTGAGTTGCACAATTAATGGTGAGGTTCGCCAAAACTCTAGGACAAATGATTTAATATTTGGAATAAATCACTGTGTTTGGTACATCTCACAATTTATGGAGTTAAAAGCTGGGGATGTTATTAATACCGGTACACCCGAAGGTGTGGGTATGGGATTTAAGCCTGAAAAATATCTAATTGGCGGTGAAAGTATTGTGACGACTATTGAAGGAATTGGAACCATTAAAAATAAGGTAATTAATTATAAATAATTATTGAATTGGCTGATCTGTCCTTACCGAATTAACTACCCGCTCAATCTTAAAGGGATTTGAGTTTTGTAGTTCAGGAGGCAATTGGTGATCTGGAAAATTCTGATAAACCACGGGCCTAACAAATCTATAGATTGCATCTATCCCAACTGAGGTGGTGTGAGTTGAAGAGGCTGGCCACTGACCACCATGATTTTGTGCTGCAGTTACTGAAACTGCAGTTGGAAATCCATTCCAAATAACCCTACCTGCAATTTGCGAAAGTTGATTTATTAGCTCTGAAAGATCCTCGTTTTTACCAGCATGAATAGTTGCAGTTAATTGTCCTGCCAGTTCTTTTGCCACAGTTAAGTATTGATCAAATGGAGCTCTAATAATTACTGAGGTTGGACCAAAATGTTCTTCAAGTAGATCGCTCTGCTGGCTCACCTCTGACCAGTTGGCAATAAAAATATTTGGTGTTACGCCATAGCCATCTGAGTTTGAAATACCAGAAATAACCTCTAAACTTTTTGAAATTGAAAGTTTTTTTATTGCCTCCCTAAATCTATCGGCAATTCCTTTATTCAATAAAGGCGCTACTTTTTGCTGAGAAATATAAGTTTTAACCTGTTCAATAAATTTATTACCTAAAGAATCATTTGGAATAATGATTATGCCTGGCTTAGTACAAAACTGTCCTGAACCAAGTAATGCTGAATCCATTGCCGCTTTTGCGAGTTCATCTATCTTTTCACCCAACGCAGTAGGGGTAATAAATACAGGATTTAATGATCCCATTTCGGCATAGACCGGAATAGGTGTATCTCTTTCTTGCGCCAATCTAAGTAATAATTTACCGACCACTGCAGATCCGGTAAAACCAATAGCAGTTATTTCAGGAGCTTTTGCTAACCAATGAGTAATCTCAGGATTTACACCTTGCACAATTGAGAATAGATCTTTTGGTAATCCGTGTGATTCTAATGCTTTAGTCACAGCCTCATAAACTAACTGAGAGGTATTTGGATGAGATGGATGTGCTTTAACAACAACTGGGCAACCCGCAGCTAATGCTGCTGCCGTATCGCCACCGGCAACTGAAAAAGCTAATGGAAAATTTGATGCCGCAAATACCGCTACAACTCCCAGTGGTTGTTGTGATTTTCTAAGGTCAGGTCTTGCGACTGGCAAAAAGTTAGGATCTGCTAAATCAATTATCGGAAGTAAATGTCCACCAGTTTTCACCAAAGTCGCAAATGCCCTAAGTTGCACAACAGTGCGCATCACTTCACCAACAAGCCGTGGAAGGGGAAGAGCTGTCTCTAAATTTGCAATTTTTGCTAAATTATCCTTTTCTGACTCAATAGCGTCAGCTATTGAATTTAGTACAGAGGCGCGCTCACTTGGATTAGTTTTGGATAATTTATCTTTAACTTTATGTGCTGAAGTTATCGCTTTCAATACTTGAGATTGACCCCATTCAGCGATTTCGGCACCAAGTGATTCGCCGGTAGCAGGGTTTGTAGCGGTAAAGGTTTTATTCACTTTCTAACTATAACTGTAACCGTTATAAATCAAATATTTACAGAGTTAAGTATCAATATCTGGGAGCATTTCTAGTTCGCTCCACCTTCGGCTGCCTTAAATTCCGCTTACTCCAACAAATGTTATGCCAGTGACGCCTGCCATCTTGATCATGCTCAAGCCAGGCCACAGTATGTGGAGTTGCCAACGGAATTAATTGATCACAACCTGGACATCGATAAGGCTTACTAGAGGATGAGCCACTAATTTTTCGCACAACATAAATCCCATCATTATGCTCCTCCACTGAATCATTTGAAGTTGTGATCTCTCGCTCATCAAGATTTTCTGAGTGCCTAGATTTGCCCTTTGGCTTATTTTTACGCGGACTCACAGCCTTATTCTCCCAATTAAATTGAGTAATTATTACCAATTAGGCAAAGATGTCGCTATGGGCACCACTTTGGCAATTGAGGTCTACGGCCTGGTTAAGAAGTACGGGGATAAAACAGCAGTTGCTGGAATAGATCTATCAGTAAATCAGGGTGAAATATTTGCACTACTAGGGCCAAATGGTGCTGGGAAAACGACCACAGTTGAAATTCTAGAAGGTTATAGAAATGCAAATGCAGGAGAAATTAAGGTCCTAGGGTTTAACCCTGCAACAAAAGGAAGTGCAGCGCAAAGCTGGCGAAATAGAATTGGAATTGTTTTGCAATCTGCAAGTGATGCTGCTGATCTTTCAGTAATTGAAATAGTTTCACATTTTGCAAATTACTATGAGAACCCAAAAAATGTTGATCAAGTAATTAAAGATGTTGGATTAACTGAAAAGTTAAACGCTAAAGTGCATGAACTTTCAGGTGGGCAACGTCGAAGACTAGATGTGGCATTAGGAATAATCGGATCGCCTGAATTGCTTTTTCTAGATGAACCAACAACTGGATTTGACCCTGAGGCTAGACGATCTTTTTGGGAGTTGATAAGAACTCTAAAGCAAGAGGGAACTACAATTTTATTAACTACTCATTACTTGGATGAGGCACAAGAATTGGCTGATCGTGTAGGGGTAATTAATAATGGTCAGTTAATCGAGGTAGCTACGCCCTCAACTTTAGGTGGAAGAAATAATGCGCCAGCAAAGGTTATGTGGGTAGAAAATGGTGTTAGTAAGGAGATTTTGACTAGTAATCCCACAGAAGAGGTAATTAGGTTAAACCAGCATTTTAATGGCCAGATTCCTGAGTTACAGGTATTAAGGCCCAACTTAGAGGAGATTTATCTAAGGATGATTGGTGAATTGAAATGAAATCTCTTAAAGTGATAATCAGAATAGGTCTTTTAAGAGGTGGTTTGGAATTAAAACAATTCTTAAGACAAAGGGAATCAGTAGTCTTTACATTATTGTTTCCAGTTATTTTGCTTTTTATTTTTGGATCTGTTTTTAAAGACACAATTGCACCTGGGGTTACTTTTAGCCAGTACTTTGTTGCCGGCATGATTGCCTCTGGATTAGTAAATACTGGTTTTCAACAACTTGCAATCACAATACCAATGGAAAGAGATTCGGGCGCCTTGAAAAGACTTCGCGGAACTCCAATGTCGGTCTCTTCTTACTTTATTGGCAAAGCCCTACTAGTAACAATTCTGATGGTTTTGCAAACAATACTTCTGCTCTTTTTTGGAGCTGCAATGTTTGATTTAAATCTTCCAACAGATCCAACACTGTGGTGGAACTTCACTTGGTTAGTAATTTTGGGAAGTGCTTGCTCAACCGTGCTTGGAATAGCCTTCTCAGTAGTTCCTAAAAGTGGTCGAGGAGCATCTGCAGTAGTATCTCCAATCGTAATTATTTTGCAATTTTTTAGCGGAGTATTTTTTGTTTTCACTTCACTGCCGACTTGGATGCAGCAGTTTGCAGCAATATTTCCCCTAAAATGGTTGACTCAAGGGATGCGTTCTGTATTTCTGCCAGAAAATTTTGCAACTCAAGAGGTAGCTGGCAGCTGGGAAATTAGCAAGACTGCAATAATATTATTGATTTGGTTAATAATTGGATTGGCTATTTCAATAAAAACATTTAAATGGAGCAGGGAATGAGAATTAAATTAATAATAGCCACTCTTTTTTGTACAGCTATAGGAGTATCTAGTGTGCAAGCTGTAACGCCTACTCCGAAGCCAAGTAATAAAGTTACCTCAACTAAGAAGGAAATTACAACGCCGGTTTCAAAGAATTCAATTAACCCCTCCCCAGCTACTAAAGCACCTACTGTAAATTCCACCAAGAAACCAAGCACATCTACTTCAACAAAAAAGCCAGTAAAAAAGAAAAAAGTTAAGAAAACTGCAACCCCAATTCCTTCACCTTCTCCAATTTGGCCACCTGTTGGATTTACAAGCAATAAAGGAATTTATGCAAAAATTCCAAATGGAAAAGAGTTATTAGGTTTAATCTCGGCGCAGAAAAGATTGGCTGCTGATGTAATTAAGTGTGAAAGTAATGCGTGTGGTGCGGTAATTGTGGCCGCAGATTACCCTTGTAAATGGTGGGAGATTAAGTCCACAGTTTCGGGTGATGACTTAAATGATCCAAATAAGAAAATACTTCTAGGCACATTAAGAACTACTTACGGTCCACTTAGTCCAAATACTTACGCCAACATTCTTTTAATTAGTGAAGAACCCCTTTTTTTACCACAAACAATTGATCCGACAACTCAAATGCCATTACCAGCAGTTGCAAGAGCTGGAATTTTAGTTGGAAATATCTCAGCAACCTGTCATAAATCCAATACTGAGGAGAAAATTCCTTCAAATATTTATATACCCACAAAGAAGTAATATAGGCAATCTATGCTAGGCGGAATAAATAACGAGTTGTTTCTTAGATCTTTTTCAGGGTTCATAGTTGTTGCAGTATTGGCCCTAATTTTAAGATGGGCATACTCAGGCAATAAATCACTTGTAGAAAAACAACGGCGAATTGGTTCAGAGGAAGAGTACGGATTGCTAAAAGTTGCTCATTCTCCCAAAAATCATATCGAGGGTGAAATTTTGCGACAAAAACTTCTAGCAGTTGGAATCAAAGCAACATTGTCACAAACCAAAACTGGCCCCAAGATTTTAGTTTTTGAGGAAGATTTAAAGATTGCCAAAGCCACTTTAGCTACTGATAACTAAACTGATTTTTCCGCTAATTGGGGTAATTCAATACCTAAATAGGTATTTGTTAAATTCCTACTAGCCGGCATTAACTTATATGGTCCAAGACAATTACAATAGGATGGTTATGGAGAGATTAAGAGTAGTTGGTGGTGCCAGATTATCTGGAACCGTAAAAGTTTCAGGTGCCAAAAACTCTGCATTAAAATTGATGGCAGCAACACTTCTTGCGCCTGGTAAATCGAAAATTACTAATATACCGGCGATTGCAGATGTGGATTTCATGGCAGAACTTTTAACAAGATTAGGTTGTAAGGTTGAAATTAATAATGTTGCAGGTGAGGTTAGTATTGAAGTTCCCGAAGTAATTGGACATAGAGCAGATTATGATTTGGTGAGAAAACTTCGAGCTTCTATCAATGTGCTCGGTCCACTTATTACCAGAGCAGGAAGTGCAGAGGTGGCATTACCTGGTGGGGATGCAATCGGAACTCGTGGTTTAGATTTTCATATGAATGGATTATCAGATATGGGTGCTGAAATTAAATTAGAGCATGGTTTTATTGTTGCAAATACTAAACAGAGACTTAAAGGTGCAGTAATTACTTTGGAGTTCCCTAGTGTTGGTGCGACTGAAAATATTATGACTGCGGCGACTTTAGCTGATGGTATTACCACAATTGAAAATGCTGCCCGCGAGCCAGATGTAGTAGATCTTGGTGAATTTTTAATTTCAATGGGGGCAAAAATTGCTGGGTTGGGATCTCACACAATAAAAATAGAGGGCGTAAAAAAATTAAATTCTGCAACCCATGCCACTCTTCCTGATCGCATAGTCTCAGGAACATGGGCCTTTGCCGCTGCTATGACCAAAGGCGATATCACGATCGTAAATGGCAGAGCAGATCATTTAGAAATGCCACTGGATAAATTAGTAGAAGCTGGCGCAGTTATTACAACAGTTGAAAATGGTTTTAGAGTAAAAATGGATAAAAGACCAACTGCGGTTGACGTTGCAACATTGCCATATCCCGGATTTCCAACAGATTTACAGCCAATGGTTATCACCTTAAACGCGATCGCAGATGGTACTTCGATCGTCACTGAAAATGTTTTTGAAGGAAGGTTTATGTTTGTCAATGAATTGATGCGGTTAGGCGCAAAAATTCAAGTTGATGGCCACCATGCTGCGATTACGGGTATTGATCAATTATCTGCAGCCCCAGTAGTTGCAACAGATATAAGAGCAGGTGCAGGATTAGTTTTAGCTGCCTTGGTTAGTGATGGAGTTACGATTATTGAGGATGCTTTTCATATTGATCGAGGCTATCCAGATTTGCCTTCACAATTGCAATCACTTGGAGCAGATGTAACCAGAGTTTAGTTTGCAGCACTTTCACCAAGAATTGAGACTCGATTTTTAGATACTGAGATAAAGCCACCATTAATAACAAAATCATTTACCGATCCATCTGTAGCTTTAATTGAAACAGTGCCATCTGCTAATACACCAAGTAGTGGAGCATGATCTGGTAGCACACCTAGATCTCCCTCGAGCGTGCGAGCAGAAACCATTTTCGCTTCACCGCTCCACACCCGCTTTTCAGGTGTAACTACTTCAACTTTTAGCACTGTTTCAGACATATTTTATGACTTCGCTAACTCTGCTGCCTTGCGTTCAACATCATCTAAGCCACCACACATAAAGAATGCTTGCTCAGGTACATGGTCATACTTACCATCTGCGAGCGCCTCAAAGGCTGCAATAGTTTCAGTTAATGGCACAAATGAACCATCTAGACCAGTAAAGACCTT
>Ga0214917_10001871_pt1 | contig 26551 bp, 39 predicted proteins | sample LL_1208_BB_MetaG_FD_177983 | JGI IMG/M metagenome (GOLD analysis project Ga0214917, IMG submission 177983) | Freshwater microbial communities from Lake Lanier, Atlanta, Georgia, United States - LL_1208_BB | ecosystem: Environmental > Aquatic > Freshwater > Lake | place: USA: Georgia | collected... | reverse complement strand
TTCGTTTGGATGCTTCGATCATTTACTGAAAAATAACTAACTTATTATAGAGATGGAAAATTTAAGAATCAGATGCCGCTCTTGTGGTATGGAGTTAGAAGGGCATCATAGTAAAATGGTAACGTGTGGGTGTCCAAATATGGCAACAATTCGTGGAGATAAGATTTCAGCAGTTGACTTATCTTCGATTGTTATGCTAAACTCTTACAGTCATAAATCAAAGTCTGGTGTCCTTACAAGTGAAGATATTGCTTGGCAAGAGGCACGTCGTCAACGTAAAGTTAGACGATTGGATTTTGAAGTCCGTTGAGGACTTTTATTGGAAACGTGGCAGAGTCCGGTTTATTGCGTTTGTCTTGAAAACAAATGAGGGTAAAACCTCCACTGGTTCAAATCCAGTCGTTTCCGTTATAAATGTTACAGAAATTTAAACTTTTTAATCTATATTTTTGTATCAACACATAGTTGACAGGTTCAAACTACTGACTAGTATAACTAGTAGTATTGGACCTAAACCATATGGATCAACACACCTACGATAATTGGGTGAAGATCAAGGAGACTTTTGAAGCCTCTGGGAACACCGATAATATGTTCTATAAGAGAGCAGTTGAGATAGTTAAGACCAGAAAAGATCCTCTGGCAAAGTTTCTTGGAGACGAGAAATGATGGAACCTTTTGACGATGATTATGTAACTCGCACAGAAGTGCAGGAGATGATTGATGCCGCAATACGACGACACAACCGCAATGCTTCTATCATTAGTATGTGCATCGGTTGGGTGGTTCTTGCTTTATTTGCTGAGGGACTTTTAAGACTTGTAGGTGTGATTCCACCTTTACTTCCATTTCTTAAAATTACTTTAAACTAATGGTAATAATTACGGAAAAAGATTTACAAGAACTTCAACAAAGAGTTTTACAACAAAAAATAGACGAATTATTCGAAGAACCTTCAACCTATGAGGATGAAGAAGATGAGTAGAATAATTTTTAATGCGATGACTATTTTTGGACTAATCGGAATTTTTATGTATTGGGGACTCACTCATGCATATCCACAATAAGCAGAGATATCACTTCGCCTTATCTGCTTTTTCTAGAATGTATGGTTTTCAGAAAATTGATTGGTCAATAAGGCAGTTTTGTTTAAAATGGTCTGATTGGCAAGTAGATGCCCCTCTATCGGGTCTTGATGAGGTGGATCAATATTTTTACTATGAATATAAGAATTGGAGAGGACGATGATTTTTCATTTAGTGGAAGTGCTCGCAGCAAGTCCGATTTGGTTGGGTCTTTGTGGGGCAGGCTTGACGATTGTGCCGATTATGGGTATAATGCTTATACACCGAAATAAATAACGGTGATTTCGGGCATTAGCGCAGTTTGGTAGCGCGTCCCGTTTGGGGCGGGAAGGTCACAGGTTCAAATCCTGTATGCCCGACTTGCCAGTTACTTCACTGGCACACTTGACACAAAGACCCAAACACCTTATAATACTAGAGCAAACAAAACAAAACAATGTCTCTGATCCAAAAATTCAAGAAAGATGTTAGCACTCTTCGTTCTGCTGCTAACGGGGAAATCTACCTTGATGTAAAGAGTCCGAAACTTTATAAAAAGGTTCGTCGTTTTTACGAAAATGAAGGTGTCGTATTTTCTGGCGACCCCCTTGACGATTACGAAATGCTTATGGAGCACATCGCAGTCGATCTTGAAACTATTGAAGTTGCATGAAAACCAAAGTTCTTCTGGAGCGTGAAGGATACCGTTTCGTTGAGGCAGGTATTCTTGAGATAAACGGTAAACCCGATTATCGTTTGCAAAAGCAAAATTACTACACCAAACGCTGGAATGACATTTATCTTTTTGATAATGTTCTACAATGTTCTACTGCAATGGAGGATATTGAATATGCGAAATGGTTAGATCCAGATAGAGTTCCTTGTTATGTGAGAGACGATGAAGAAGACACGGATGGTCTATAACAGCACTGGTCGGGAGCAAACCCCTTATGTCTAAATCAAGTATCCTAAGGTATCTTGGGAACTTTCTCCTAATGCTTGGTTATCAAGTTATGTTATGGGGAAACTTCAAGTTTGGTCTAGCAATTAAGTTTATCGGGGGACTACTCGGTATTCCTTTTGCTATCAAACTCAAACTTTGGGATGTGCTATTTCTGATAGCATTCTTTGGTATCACCGAAATATCAAAGTTAACCCAACTTTTCTTGGTTTCGTAAAACCAAGTGGTGGAGTCAATATGACCCTATTATGAGTTTCTTGCTTCTCTCAAGAGCAAGTGGTGCGGATGGGACTCTCTCCCGCCTGGTTTCTTGCTTCCAGTTAAAGAGCAAGTGGCGAGCCTGAGTTACCAAAGGTGGGTTGCATAAACCCACCTTTTTTAGTATAATTAAAAATACACTTACCAGATTATATGTACAAAGGAATTATATTGGCTGGTGGTCAAGGAACTAGATTGTATCCATCATCATTAGTTGTCTCAAAACAACTAATGAATGTTTACGATAAACCATTGATTTACTATCCTATTTCCACATTAATGATTGCTGGAATAAAAGATATCTTGATTATTTCTGGTCCAGAATATATTAATCAATTTAAAAATCTTTTGGGTGATGGGTCTCAGTGGGGAATCAATTTTTCATATGCTGTTCAAGAAGAACCAAAGGGAATCGCAGATGCATTTTTGATTGCTGAGAATTTTATTGGTGAAGATAATGTTTGTTTGATTCTTGGTGATAATATTTTATATGGCAATGAATTGACAAAGGTTCTCAAAACTTGTCAAGAAAACAATGGTGCAACTTTACTTTCTTATGAAGTTAAAGATCCACATAGATTTGGTGTTGTTAAGTATGGTAAAAATAAAAAGATACTTGCCATTGAAGAAAAACCCAAAAATCCAAAATCAAATCGTGCCATTGTAGGATTGTACTTTTACACCAATAAAGTTATTGAATACACCAAACAAATAAAACCTTCTGACAGAGGAGAACTTGAAATCACAGATATTAACAACTTATATCTGTCAAATGGAGAATTGAATGTTATCCCTTTGTGTAGAGGTATGGCATGGATAGATGCTGGAACTTTTGATTCTTTACTGATGGCATCTAATTTTATTTCAACAGTTGAAAAACTACAAGGTAAAAAAATTTCATGTCCTGAAGAAATATCTTATCGAAAAGGATGGATTAGTAAAGAACAATTGTTAAACATAGCAGATACCTTTAGAAAAAGCGGATATGGTGAGTATCTCAGATCTATTGTGGATGATGAAGAATGACTGTTTTAGTTACTGGTGGCGCTGGGTTTATTGGGAGTAATTTTCTAGAACATTTGATTACTTGTACAAATGAAGAGGTAATTTGTATTGATAAATTAACATATGCTGCTGATCCTGATAATATTCCAGATAGTGTAAAGTTATATACTACTGATATTGTAGACGAACATAATTGTGAGTTTGTCTTTAAAAAACATAAACCATCTACTGTCTTTCACTTTGCTGCAGAAAGTCATGTAGATAATTCAATTAAAGATTGTAGAGAATTCATTCATACAAATATTAATGGAACAGTTAATCTTTTAAATCTTTCTTTGAAATACGAAGTTCAAAAGTTTATTCATATTTCTACAGATGAAGTTTATGGATCTATTAACGATGGATATTTCACAGAGAACTCAAACTATTCTCCACAAAATCCATACTCTGCATCAAAGGCAGCATCTGATCACTTTGTAATGGCATACCATAATACACATGGTCTTCCTGCAATAATTACAAATTGTTCTAATAATTATGGTCCTAGACAACATACTGAAAAATTAATTCCAACTATAATCAACAACCTTAAGAATAATAAAAAAGTTCCAATTTATGGTGATGGAAAACAAATTAGAGATTGGTTATATGTTCAGGATCATTGTGAAGCATTAATAGAAATTTGGTTTAAAGGTAAGGTAGGTCAAAAATATAATATTGGAGGTGAATATGAAATTAAAAATATTGACCTTCTTAAAAAGATTATAAATCTTATGGGTAAAGACGAAAATCTTATTGAGTTTGTTAAAGATCGTCCAGGTCATGATCGTAGGTATTCGACAGATATTTCAAAAATTGAAAATGAGATTGGTTGGTCTCCTCGATTTGATCTTGAATTTGGTCTCGATAAAACAATCAAGTATTATCTTGACCAATAAAATCTTATGTGTTAGAATTATAACTATAGTATTTCATTTTGTATGAAAAGAGCTTTAATAACTGGAATAACGGGGCAAGACGGTTCGTATCTTGCTGAACTCCTCCTGAGTAAGGGATACGAAGTTCATGGAACAATTAGGAGAAGTTCTACTATCAATAATGCCAGGATTGATCATCTTTCCCAAGACGTTGTTCTCCATCATGCAGATTTAACAGATTCTACAAATATTCTGCATGTTATTCAGGAAGTAGAACCAACTGAGATTTATAATCTTGCGGCACAAAGCCACGTGAAAGTTTCTTTCCAAATGCCTGCATATACTGCTGAAGTAGATGCATTGGGTGCTGTGAGAATTCTTCATAGTCTTTGTATTCTTGGCATGGAGAAAGATGTACGTTTTTATCAGGCATCTACTTCGGAAATGTTTGGTATGGTTCAAGAGATTCCTCAAAGAGAAACCACCCCATTTTATCCACGCTCACCCTATGGTGTAGCAAAACTTTATGGTCATTGGATCACCAAAAATTATAGAGAATCGATGGGTATTCATGCGAGTTCTGGCATTTTATTTAATCACGAGTCTCCTCGTCGTGGTGAAACTTTTGTGACTCGTAAAATTTCAATTGGTCTGTCAAAAGTTAAAGCAGGTCTTTTAGATTATCTTCCTTTGGGTAATTTGAATGCTAAGCGTGATTGGGGTCATGCTAAGGATTTTGTTGATGCAATGTGGTTAATGCTTCAGCAAGAAGAACCAGATGATTATGTTATTGCTACTGAAGAACAACACTCAGTGCGTGAGTTTGTTGAAAAGTGTGCTCCTTATTTTGGAATGAATATTGAGTGGCAAGGAGAAGGTCTTGATGAGATTGGCATTGACACCAATAGTGATCAGGTTATAATTCGTGTGAGTGATAAGTATTTCAGACCTTCTGAAGTTGACACTCTTGTTGGTGATTCTTCTAAGGCAAGAAATAAACTTGGATGGGAACCAAAGATCTCATTTGATGAGTTGGTTCGAGATATGTGTCTGAATGAAATAAAATTTTAAATTTGGGAGAAGTTAAATGTATTGGCCTTTAATGAAAGATACGATTACTTTAAAAGATCGTATTAAAATGGCTGCTTTCATTCTAACAAGCAGCAGACTGACTAATGGACCTAAGGTTCGTGAGTTTGAAAGAGTGTGGTCTGAGTGGTTAGGTGTTAAACACTCTTTGTATGTTTCTAGTGGATCTACTGCAAATTCACTTTTAGTTTCTGCAGTGAAGGAACTTTATAAGTTGAAGAATAATGATAAGGTTCTAGTTCCTGCAACGACTTGGATGACTAATGTCGCTCCTATTTTTCAGTCAGGTCTTAAACCAATTTTTTGTGATATTAATCTAAAAAACTTTTCTTTTGATGAAGAGCAATTAAAGTACATTGTTACCCAACATCCAGATATTAAGGCAGTGTTTATTACACACCTGATTGGTCTTTCATCAAATGTAGAAAAAGTTCGTGAAATTTTTCCCAATGCTCTTATTTTAGAAGACGTTTGTGAATCACATGGCGTTGAAGATTCCAATGGCAAAAAACGTGGAGTTGATTGTGTAGGATCTACTTTTAGTTTTTATTTTGGACACCATATTACGACAATTGAAGGGGGAGTTGTTTGTACAAACAATACCGAACTTTATGAGTTAATGAGAATGAAGCGTAGTCATGGCATGGCACGTGAAGCATCTAAAGAAGTTTTCGAAACTTATAAAAAGCAAAATCCCAATATTGATCCAGCGTTTCTGTTCATGACTGATGGATATAACTTCCGTAATCATGAAGTTTGTGCTGTACTTGGACTATCACAGATTAAAAAACTGGATAAGAATATTAATATTCGTAGAGAAAATTTCAAATATTGGTGGGATCAAATTTATAAGTCAGAGGACTATTTAATTCCAGAATATCAAAAAGGTAATAGTAGTTTTTCTTTTCCTATAATTTCAAAAGATCAATCTGCTTGTGTAGAGTTGAAAAAGGAATTGAAGGCAAATGGTATTGAATATCGCCCTATTATTAGTGGTAATCTGCTTTTACATCCTGCATTTAAGAAATATAAACTTTGCACTAACAAAGAAGTGTCTAATGTTTCTATTCTACATAATAACGGTTTATATGTCGGCAATAGTCAATTTGTGACAAAGCGCCAGATCGATAGACTTATCACCCTGATGGGTGTATAATATACCTAGATTAAATTGCAACAGAGGTTAACTGTATGACAACAAGACAAAAGACTGCTCTTGTGTGTGGCGCTGGTGGGTTCATTGGAAGTCACATGGTGCGTAGACTTAAAAGTGAAGGATATTGGGTACGTGGTGTAGATCTAAAGCGCCCAGAATATTCGGAAACCGCCGCAGACGAATTCGTTCAAGGTGATCTGAGAGATCTTGATACTGTCAAACGCTGTATCCGTTTTGCTGGATATCAGAGAAACTATTATCATTCAATTATTGATAAATTTGTAGAACCTTTTGATGAGATCTATCAGTTCGCTGCTGATATGGGCGGTGCAGGATTTGTTTTTAGTGGTGATAATGATGCAGAAATCATGCACAACTCTATTCAAATTAACTTGAATATTCTTGAGTGTCAGAAAGAATTGAATCAGATCAAAGATCAAAACAAGACTCAGATCTTCTATTCTTCTTCTGCTTGTATGTATCCTGAATATGCACAGATGGACGTTAATAATCCAGGTCTAAAGGAAACTGATGCTTATCCTGCTGGACCAGATTCTGAGTATGGTTGGGAGAAGTTGTTCTCTGAGCGTATGTATCTTGCCTACAATCGTAATCACAAGATTCCTGTAAGAATTGCTCGCTATCATAATATCTTTGGACCTGAAGGAACTTGGACTGGCGGTAGAGAAAAGTCTCCTGCTGCTATGTGTCGTAAAGTTGCTGAACTTCCTCCTGGTGGTGGTGAGGTTGAAATCTGGGGCGATGGTGAGCAAACTCGTTCATTCCTTTATATTGATGAATGCATTGAAGCAACTCGTCGTTTAATGCAGTCTGATTTTCTTGGTCCTGTAAATATTGGTTCTGAAGAAATGGTCACAATCAATACTCTTGCTGATACTGCTGCTAAAGTTGCAGGCAAGGAAATTACCAAGAAGCATATTGACGGTCCTCTTGGTGTCCGTGGTCGTAATTCAAATAACGATCTTATTCGTGAGAAACTGGGTTGGGATTATTCTCAAACTCTTGAAGAAGGTATTCGTAAAACGTATGAGTGGATTAACGTTCAAGTTTACAAGGATACTGTAATGTATCATCCTGTTTGATATGAAAGTATGTTTTTATACTGAAGGTCATCTTGGTGATTTTATTATTACAATTCCCTTTTTAAAGTTATTGATTGAAAAGTATCCTGATAATGAATATTATCAATACATTTATGGATCTCAGGGTACTGTGTACCCTGATATTTTTTTCAAAACCGTACCAAATTTAATTCCAACAGAAGAATTGGAAGGAGATCTGGTTATTCCAACATGGTTTTGCAATCCAGTTTATATACCACTTCATATGAATACGGAACAAGTTCTTGAGAATTTGTATCCATATGATATGGTATCTAATCAAAAATATTTTTGGAAACATATCTATTCTTCATGTGGATTTGATATAGAAATTCCTGATAGTATCGGAATGGATTTTGATTTTGAATCAATTCTAGACCAAGAATCACTAGAATTAATTTCTACTCTAAAAAATAATTCACGTAAAAAAATCCTTTTTGTTAATATTAAAGGTAGATCTGGGCAAACTGATAATGAAGATTGGTTGCCAAGTATAGATCAACTTGCATCTTTATACCCAGAGTTTGATTATTATTATACAAATAGTGAAAGTTATGGTCTAAAAAATTATAATGTTATTCATACCCCAACTATTTTTGGTGAGCATAAATCAGATATTATTCACAACTCATATTTGAGCACATTTTGTGATATAATAGTAGCAAAGAACTCTGGAGCTTTTCAGGCAATATCCATGCAGAATAAAAATGTTATGGATCATAAAAAAATTCTTGTGTGTCAAACGCAAGATAATGTTCATGTTTCGGATTTAGAGTGTTTTTATAATCGCAATTTATATAAAGCAACTAACATTCATACTAGAACAACTCCAGAAACATTTTCAGAACTAACAAAGATCTTAAATTCATGAATATAAAAGTTAGCGAAATTACAGAAGAAGAAGTTTTAAATATTGATCGATCAATATTTGTTAGAGAAAATTGGTATCTATTTTGTTGGGGAATGGGAGATGCTACAGCAGCTACTCTTTTCCTAGAATCTCGCTCCCCAGTTCCCTACAAGATTCTTTGCCAAAAAAGAATTTTTAATGGTATTAAATTCATCCTGGATAACTATACACCTTCTCCTCACAAATGTACGGAGATTGTAATTTATCCTGATGATTTCCAGCTATATTTGGGATATCCTTTTGATCAAAAAGAAATCATGATGTCCTGCAATGGATTCTTCCCTCAAGACCCACGCTGTATGGAAGAAGCTCATCGATATGGTAGATTGAAAGTCCCCCATATGCCTTTCAATTATTGGGACTTTTGCAGCAACATTCAAAATACTGGTGTGTTGCAAAAAGCATATGATTATGATCTTAAGGCAACAAAAGATATTGAAGAAAAAACCTGCATCTTGTTTCCAGAAAGAGGAGATAGTTGGCAAATGCAGGATGACTTCTGGCAGAGCATTGTCGATAAGATGAAGGAAAAGGATTATAGAGTTTTTGTTAATATGACTAAAAAAACAAAAATCTTTAAAAATCAAAAAACTTTTGAGGGAACTGAACCCCTAGACAAATATGAACTGCAAGATCTAATGGACTATATTGTTCGCCATAAAAATCTTGTTATCATTGGACAGTGTTGTGGAATATTTGACTTGTTTAAGTATCTTAGTTGCTTGAAAATTATGATCTTTGCTGGTAGTGATGGGTCTGATCCCAGTATGCCTGATCCAACAAGAGCTGGATATCCAAATGCACATTTGCACAATACACCCTTCACAAAAAACCATATAGATATTAAGACATCAGAATTTGATGTGAGACAGTTAGATCTTATTGTTCCATAGGAGTCATATCATGAGTATGCTTGGTCCATATGCTTCTTACAATGAAGCAACTGGATATGCCGTTCAAATTACACCAACTTCAAAGTATGTTGGTATATTTGAAAGGATTAATATTCAACCAAAGGGAGTTATACATGTTGGTATGTGGGACTTCTGTGAAATGTTTTGCTACGCAAAACTCGTTGGAAATAAAGTAATAGGGATTGAGGGAGATCCTAGAACATATAAGTATATGTCAAAACCTACTGCTGACAAATGGGGGGATACTGTCATTTAACGAATGTGTTTCTGATACTGATGGTGAAGAAAAAGATTTTTACCTTCACGGTGAAGGATCTAGTTTTTATCAGGGTCAACCAGAATGGAACAGAACAAATGGAATTTCTGTAAAGACAAAAACTCTTTCTACATTAATTGAAGAAAATAATATTGATATGAATCAGTATGACTTTCTAAACATCGATGCTGAAGGATCGGAACTGGATGTCCTCAAAGGTTTTGAAAAATATCTTCCATATATCAATGTTATTGATATGGAAACATCTTTCGTTGATAAGCATATAAGTGGATGTACCCATGAAATAATTGTTGCATGGTTGCGTCAGAGAGGATTTGAAATTAAGGAAATGTCTTCATCTTATAATAATGAAGGATGGGGAGATTCTGTTTTTGTTAGAAAAGATAAAGAACATACTCCATTTGTTGACATTAATTTTGGTGATGAAGTTTGGGGTAAAGGATATTTGGAAAAACACTGTTCGTTCCAGCAACCTGGAACGCAACAATTTCATTGGCAAAATAATACACCTGGATTCGTAGCGTTATGAAAATCGAAGTAGCAAATGGTGAGATTGTTGATAAACTTACCATTCTTAAAATCAAATTAGAAAATTCTGATAGTGATTCAAAGACTGAACAAATTCTCAAAGAAATGGAGTATCTTGTTCCTATTGTTGATAGTTTGAATGTACCTCAGGAAATGATTGATGAACTTCAAGCGGTCAATCAAAAAATCTGGGATACTGAAGATAGTATTCGTTTGTGTGAAAAGAATAAGCAATTTGATGAAAAATTTATTCAACTTGCAAGGGATGTGTACTATAATAATGATGAACGTTTTCATGTTAAATCAAAAATTAACAAGTATACTAATAGTCAAATAAACGAGCAAAAAATACTCCCCCAATACTAATCATAAAATTACTTATAACAACCATGGGACAACTAAACCAAGCAATTAAAATTAAAAATGTTATTGACTTTTATAACGTCAATAGCTTTGTTGAAACTGGCACGGGAGCTGCCGAAGTGGTTAGAGATGTTTCTTCAATGAAAGAAAGTCTGGACATCCATACAATTGAAATTATTGAACCACTGTATAATAGAAATAAGATAAGTTATAGTTATCTTAAAAATGTTAACTGGCATTTGGGATCTTCGATTGAAGTTCTCCCAAATATTCTTCCAAATCTCAAATCAAATACTTTGTTTTGGATGGATGCTCATTTTCCAGGAGCAGATTTTGGATTTGCTTCCTATGAAGATGAAAAAGATTATGATAAAAGACTTCCACTAAAGAAAGAATTGGAAACTATCTTGAGTCATAAAGATGTTAAAAACGATATCTTTGTCCTAGATGATCTTTGGATCTATGAGGAAGGTCCTTATGAAGGTGGAAATTGGGATAAAAGATCTACCTGCGGTGCGGATAATATAGACTTTGTGGATGATTTGTTTGAGGATACTCATTACGTTATTAGATCTTATAATGCCCAAGGATTTATTATCCTATTCCCTCTGAGTGTTGATATTACCAATGAAATTGGAAACCTAGTTGTTGGGGATGTATCCTAATGTCCAAAAAAATTCTAATATCTACATGGTGTACGGATGATTATGCTGATTTTTTGAGTGTACAAAAATTAGTAAACTCAGTTAAGTATTTTCATCCTAATGTAGATCATGTCATTTTTAATACTGAAATGACAGAAAAGGCTTATGCGGAATATTCTTGGTTAAGTCCTGTGTGGATGATGCCACCTACATGCATTCCTTTTGTTGATGATTACGATATGGTTGTCCATTTGGATGCTGATTGTGTTGTAACTGGACCTCTTGATGAATTATTTGAAAGTGAAGCGGATGTTATAGGAGTTAGAAACAATAATAGCTTTCATAAAGCAGGATCTCATAACGGAATTACAATTGCTCATTTGCAACCATTTGGCGATGGAACTCCATTACCTGTCCAAAAATTTATTAATGCTGGATTGGTTGGTGTAAACAGAAAAGAATTCTGGTATGATTGGTTAAACCTAAACAAAGAGGCAGCACGTATTAAAAGAGAAGTTAATCCATGTGCTCATGGACTTGGAGATGAAAATGATACTCTAAATCAATTATTCCATTGGGAAAAATATAATTCTCAGATAATTGATCCAATAGGTTCAAATATTTCTTATGGACTTTGTAATACTTGGGGAAACGACCCCAATAATCATTGGGAGAGTTGGAGCCAAATCTATGTAAAAGATGATAGACTTTACATAGATGATCCAACTAGTGGCGATCCAATGTGGATCAAAGTTATGCACCGAGCAGGTGGGGGTCTCGGTAGCGAACTAAATAGGAGATATGGTGGTCTCTACAATTGGTTAGAGACTGTTGTTCCAAATGAAACTTTCGAATACATTAAAAAAATAACATCATGACTGACGTTCTTAAATTTGCTGATATTTCTGGAAATATCATAGACCTTTCTTCATCCGAAAATTATAAGCAACATGCACTTGCAGAGCATTCTTGCACGATTGCTATAATCGATCAATTTAATAATGATTTTTATTACTTCCTTCGTGGTCAGGAAGAACTCAATATCATTGATTTGGGTGCAAATGTTGGTTTATTCTCTCTGTATGTTTCTCCTATTGCTGAGAAAATTTTTGCAGTTGAACCAACTCCTTCTCATTTTGAATTATTGAACGAAGTTATTTCTTTAACTCAAAAACAAAATATAGAAACCCATCAGGTTGCAATTGGACTGGAAGATGGGGAATGTGATTTTCATATTCATGAAAGAAATTCTACTATGAATTCTTTTGTCCAACACAGGACTGATCCTCATAGTGGAAAGATTGTAAAAGTAAAAACTCAAACTTTGAATAGTTATATTGACTCTTTGAATCTTGATTCAAAAGTTGGTTTTGTTAAAATGGATATTGAAGGATTTGAGAATGAAGTTGTCTTTGAACCTTCATTTGAAGATGCAGTTTCAAAAGTAGATGCGATCTATGTTGAGGTGCATGATTATGAAGATCTTGGTAAAATGAGTTATAATTTTAATAAGATCCAGGACCAGTTTAAGGCTTGGGGAAGAACAGTAGAAAAACTTCAATTTGATAGTATGTTAGTTTATTGATGAAAAAACTTTATCGTAGATTACTTGACATTTGTTATGAAAATAAACTTCACCATTTAGGAAGTTATTTTTCTTGCTTAGAAATTTTAAATCAAATTTACAGTGAAATGAATGAAGATGATATTTTCATTCTTTCTAATGGACATGCTGTTGTTGCACTGTATGTAATACTTGAAGAGTATTACGGTTTGAATGCACAAGAGTTATTGGATAAGTATGGTGAGCATCCTAAAAGAAACGAGTTGGACAAAATTTATTGTTCAACTGGAAGTCTTGGTATGGGAATTACTGTCGCTGTTGGGAGAGCACTTGCTAATCCTAATCGCAATGTATATTGTATGATTTCTGATGGAGAATGTGCTGAAGGATCTATTTGGGAAGCACTTAGGTTTTCACATGAAAACAAAGTTGATAATTTGAAAATCTATGTGAATGCAAATGGTTGGGCGGCATATGATGCAGTTGATTTGGATTATTTGGAAACCCGAATCAAAGCCTTTAATCCAGAGGTAAATTTTGTCAGAACAACTGTAGAGAGTTTTGGTCTTTCTGGATTAGATGCTCACTATACAAATTTTACAGAACAACAATATCTGGAGGCAGTTGGATCGTTATGAGAAGAAGATTTCAAGAACTTCTTACTGAAGAAATGAGAGCAAATGATAATATTGTTCTCTTAGTTGGTGATGTTGGATATAAAGTTTTTGATCATCTTCGTGATGAGTTTCCCCAAAGAGTTATTAATCCAGGTGCTGCAGAACAACTTATGATTGGCATGGGAGTTGGATTTGCTTTAGAAGGAAAAATTCCTGTCTGCTATTCAATTACACCTTTTGTTCTCTATCGCCCATTTGAGTTTATCCGTAATTACTTGCATTATGAACAGATTCCTGTTAAACTTGTAGGTAGTGGACGCAATGATGATTATGGTCCTTGTGGATTCAGTCATTATGCCTGTGAAGATTTGCAAGTCTTAAAGGCACTCCCAAACATTGAAGTGTACCATCCACAGTCTGCAGAAGAAGTTGACATTAAAAAATTTCTTTATTCGGATAAACCATCTTATATTAATCTTAGACGATGAGAATTTTGTTTACTGGACATAAAGGAACTCTTGGTAGAGAACTTATTCCATATCTCAAAGAGAATCATGATGTTCAATATTATGACGTTAATTATTCCAGTATTGAAAATGTAAATCAATTTTTTCGTAATAGAGAATTTGATTTTATTATACACTCTGCTATCCGTGGGGGTCGTAGAGTGCGTCAAGATCTTCCTGAGGATTTTTATAATAATCTAATCATGTTTGAGTGTTTAGCATCTCAAGCAATTCCCATGATTAATTTTTGTAGCGGTGCTTCTTATGGGAGAAAAAGAGATATCGCTAAAGTAGATGAAAAAGATTTTGGAAAGGTTATTCCTGATGATTACTATGGTTTGTCAAAATATTTGATTACATATCGTTCTCGTCAAATGAGGCATGTTTACAATCTGAGATTCTTCAATGTCTTCGGTCCAGAATCTCCAAAGGATATGTTCACCACTGCTAATATTAGAAACTATATTAACAAAAAAGAAATTGTTATCTTTAAAGATCGATTAATGGATTTTTTTGGAATCGATGATACCAAAAAGGTTGTAGATTTGTACCTTTCTGGAGATAAAAATTTGCCTAAAGAACTTAATCTTGTATACTCTGAAAGTTATTATCTTTCTGAAGTTGCAGCAATGATTAATAATTTATCTGATTATAAAGTGCCTATTGATATTTTTGAATCGGGATATGAAAAATCTTATTCTGCATCTGGATATGAACTTTCTAAATTGGATTTGAATCTTGATGGTCTTGAAACTTCAATTAAAAAATGTTATCAGCATTATTTAAATCATGCAGAATAAAACTTGTTTAATCTATCAACCCCTTGGATTGGGTGATATTATTTGGATTCAACCAATTGTAGATGTAATGATATCTGAGGGGTATGTTGTATATTATCCTGTTGGATCTGTTTATTATGATATTGTATCCCAATACATTAAAAAGAAAAATTTAATCTGGGTGAAAGAGTCTGATAACTTCCCTTTAAAACAATACTACGGAAACCCTAATTTCCATCAGACTGAGAATGAGTTGTATATTCCTGTAGGATACGCTGATAGGTATTTGCCAAAATGCCCTGTAATGATATCTAAGTATTATTTTCTTTCTATTCCCATTTCTGATTATAGAAAACATTTTAAGTTAATTAGGAATTATCAAAGAGAAGAAAAATTAATTAATACTTATAACTTATATGGAGATTATGTACTAGTTAATAAATCTTTTGGAACAGATTCTAAAGACCGAAATATTACTCCAGAAGTCGATTCAGATGTTAAAGTTCATGTAATGAATATTGACGAAGATAAAAAGAATGGATTTCATATTTTTGATTGGATTTCTGCCTTAGAAAACGCTTCAGAAATTCACACTGTAGAGACTTCTATTTGCTATCTTATTGATAAGTATTGCAATAATAAAATGTACATGTATGAAAAAAGACAGTCTGAAGAAGAAAATACATATTATAGAGCAATAAATTTAGTCTATAGAAATTCAAATTGGATCTATTGTAATTAGTATTAAAGGAGATTGATTGTGACTGAAAGAGTAAAGTTTAACTTAGTGGATAGTACCTTTTCGCATTTGGATGGAGGTAGACTTCCAATCCCAAATAAAGGATATTCTGTTCATGCAAAAGAATCCAAATACCTTGAGTGGGTTACTGATGGTAGTGGTGTAGCGAAGTTTTATACGGACCGTAGAATTCTTGAAGCATTTAATGATGATTCTGATGAAATCAAGTATGCTTGGTTTTTGGAATCGAAACCTATTGTTCCAGATCTGTTTCGATTCTTGAGAGATAACTTGGATGCATTTCTGGAAAAGTTTGAATATATTTTTGTCTTTGAAAAAGAATTACTGAAGTTGAGCCCTCAGTTTAAGTGGGTTCCTGCCCAAGGATTTTGGATTCGTGAACCAAAAATTTATGAGAAGTCTAAAATGATTTCTATGATTACTTCAAACAAAGTAATGTGTGAAGGTCATAAGAAAAGATTGGAATATGTTGAGAAGTTCAGAGATCAAGTAGACCATTTTGGAAATGGTTTTAAATGGATAGATTGGAAAGAAGAAGGACTTTGTGATTACATGTTCTCAATTGCAATGGAGAACTGTGAAGTTCCTGGATACTTCACGGAGAAGATTCTTGATTGTTTTGCTACAGGAACGATTCCCATTTATTTGGGTGATCCCACTATTGGTGAGCACTTTAATATGGATGGGATTATAACGATCTCTGATGAATTTTATATTTCTGATGAGTTGTATTATAGTAAAATGGATGCAATTAAAGATAACCTAGAAAGAGCTAAGAAAATGGAAGTTCTTGAAGATTACATTTGGGAAAATTATTTGAAGGAAAAATTTAGCAAATGATTTATGTTTTTGATTTAGATCACACTCTTTGTAATATTGAAAGGGGAGAAAATAATAATTGGAAATATTTTGAAGCTATTCCTTATCATGATAGAATTCAAAAAGTGAATCAACTTTGGGAAGAAGGACATACAATTATTATTGAGACTGCTAGAGGTTGTAATTCGAAAATTAATCACTATGAAAAAACTTTCGATCAACTTCGTTCTTGGGGTCTGAAATTCCATACATTAAGAACTGGTGTAAAATATGCGGCAGATTATTATATTGATGATAAGGCAGTAAATAGTGAGGATTTTTTTAATGGGAAGTGTTAATAAAATTGTTAAAAAATCACCCAACTTTATCAAGTGGTCCTATTACAATCTTGTACCTTTTCATAAGAGGTATGGGAAAGTGTATAAGGAAACACTTGATTTTTTGCTTTATACTTCTGAGTGGAATGAAGAAGAAAGAAAGTTCTATCAATTGATGGAATTAAAATCTTTGTTATTATATTGCTATGAAAATGTTCCGTACTATAGAGATATTTTTATTGAAAATAAATGGGATCCAAGAGATTTTAAAACAGTTGAAGACTTAAAAAATTTTCCAGTCTTAACTAAAAAAATTATTATTGAAAATCGTGATCGTTTAATTGCTGATAATAGAAAACTTGATCGAGCATACCCAATTACAACAAGTGGATCTAGTGGCGATAAACTAGAGTTTTTTGTGGATGATGATACTCTTAAAAAAGAAGCTGCCTTTAATATGAGAGCATACCTTGAGCAAGGTGCTAAATTGTATGATACTCCTAGTGTTTGGTTGAGGCGTTATGTTCCAAAAGATAGTGATTCACCCCTGTGGTATTACGATCATGAACTCAAACGTTTATACATGTCTGCTTATCATTTGAATTCTCAAACAATTAAACTGTATATTAATAAGATTAATTCTGGCAATTATCAAACAATATGCACGTATCCATCGTCTGCTTACATTCTTTCCTGTTTATGTGAAGAAAACAATTTGCGTTTAAACAATGTAAAAAAGATTCATGTCACCTCAGAAAAAATGTTGAATCAGTGGTATGATAAAGTAGTTGAAACTTTGGGTATTGTTCCGTGTGGTCATTATGGTCAAATGGAAAAGGTATCCTTCATGCACCAGACCGAAGAATCTAGAGATTATAAACAAAACTACGAATATGGTGTTGATGAATTTTATGATAATGGAGATGGAACTTTTGGATTGATTGCCACTGGTTTTTTAAACTATTACATGCCATTCATTCGTTATCAGACAGAGGATACTTTTGTTTTAGAGAATGGTGTAGTTAAAGAAATTAATGGGCGAAGTAGTGATATTTTAGTCTCTGCTAGTGGATCAAGATTGCCTGGTGTTAATTTTTATAGTTGGATTGATAAAAAAATGCCAGCAATTAAAATGTTTCAGATTATTCAGAAATCCGAGAAAGACATTGTTTTCAACTATGTTCAAAATTCTGATTGCGGTGATGATATAAAAAGTGATATAATAAAGGGATTATCTTCTCGCCTGGGTGAAATGAATTATACAATCAATCGAGTTGATGAAATAAAAAGAGATCTAAAAACAAACAAAATTAGAAGCATCATTAATGAGGTTAAGGTATGAATGTTAGTTTTATTGGACTTGGAAAACTAGGATTACCTCTTGCTTGCTGTTTGGCAAAGAGTGGAAATAAAATCCTGGGTGTAGATAAAAATGAATACATTCTTGAGAAGTTAAACAATCAAGAACTTCCTTTTTATGAACCAGGATTGTCTGATATCTTTCCTCATGAAAACTTTATTGGATTTACAGATTCATATGCCAGAGCTGTAGAAGAAACAGAAGCATCAATCATTCTAGTGAATACCCAACTTGGAGATAGTGGATATTCTGCAGAGTTTGTCGAGTCTGCTCTCACAGATTTGTCTGTTAATTTAAAAAGAAGTAAAAAAGACTATCATTTGATTGTTCTTTCATCGACAGTTCTTCCTGGAACAATTAACAAGTTGATCCACTTAGTTGAAAAAATTTCTGGTAGAAAGTATGGTCGGGGATTTGGATTTTCATATGTTCCAGATTTTGTAAAACTTGGTAATGTCATTAAAGACTTTTTAAATCCTGAATTTTTCTTGATTGGATCCAATAATAGTCGGGATATTTCTCAAACACAAACTATTTGGTCTAAGTTTCATACCAATAATCCCCCTAAAAAAATTCTTTCATTGGAAGAGGCGGAGATTGCTAAGGTCGCTTTGAATGCATTTATTGTTAATAAGATTACATTTGCAAATTTCCTAGGTCAACTTTGTGATGGTATAGATAATGTAAATGTCCATAACATTACTGAAACTATAGGTTTGGATAAAAGAATTTCACCATACTTCTTTGGTTATGGGACTCCTTATGGTGGCACGTGTTTCCCAAGAGATACTTCTGCCTTTATTAAATTTGCAGAGAACAGAGGTAAAGAAGCAAAGCATTTGAAATTTGCTGACGAAGTAAATGAAAGTCTTCATGAGGATTTGTTGAGAAAATGTAGTGGATACAAGAATGTTGGTATTCTTGGTGTATCTTTTAAACCAGCATCTCCAGTCACTATAGGATCTCCTTCAGTTAAGTTGATTGAAAAACTCACCAACCAAGGAGTTGGAGTTTTTGTTTATGATGAACTTCCACAAACATATGATAATCTAAATGGTCTATTGGATTTTGTAATTAAATGTGATTCTGCACAGCAGTGTGTAGATAAGTCTGATGTAATTATTATTATGCATCCTAATAGAGCATTTGCTTCTCTTGATACATCCAATAAAGTGTTCATTGATTTTTGGGGAGTTCTCTCATAATGATTAAAGTTCGAGAATCTATTAAGCAACTTGAAGAATATAATGTTGGTGGGAGAAGAAATCTTTCTTCGGAATGGGAATGTTTTGATTGGAATGAATCTGAGTTTCCTCCATCAAATAAAGTTTTTGATGTTGTCAAAAGATTCTATCGTTATGAAAGATACCCAGATGTTGCAACTTCAAAATTGAAGGAAAATCTTTCTAGATATACTTCCGTCTCAGAAGATTTTATTGAAGTTTATAATGGGTCTGACGATGCTTTAAGGGATATTTTTACAGTCTTTGTGGATAAAGATACTCAGGTATTATCTTATCAACCTTCTTATACTCAGGTTGATACTTTCATTACCACAAACACTGATAACTATGAGCGGATTCAAATTGAAGATCCTTTAGGTGAACACCGATATGATTTTGATCATTGTAAATACACCGACGTTGTTTATCTTGTAAATCCAAATAACCCTACTGGTAAGTTGTTGAATACCAAAGAGATTGAAAAATTAATTACATCTCTACCAGATGTTTTATTTGTAGTTGATGAAGCTTATTATGAATTTGCCAAACAATCTTGTTGCCATTTAGTTGTATCGAATAAAAATTTAATTATAACTAGAACCTTTTCAAAAGCATTTGGTCTTGCAGCTCTTCGTTTAGGATATATCATTGCTCACCCAGATTTACTTGTACATCTTAGAAAGTTTAGAAATGGTAAGTCTGTAAATGCTCTTGCACAACTTTGCGGTGTCGCTTGTTTAAATGATTTAGATTATTTGGATTTTTGCATTTCTGAAATGAATGATGCTAAAAAGTTTTTCATGGATAATCTACCCAACCAATACCGTGCAGTAGATAGTTCTGCTAATTTTGTTCTTGTTAAAACACCCGATTCTAAAACTCTGTTAAATAAAATGAAAGAGAACAAAATTCTTATTAGAGACAGAAGTTCTTTTCAAAATTTAGATAACTGTGTTAGAATAACAATAGGATCTAAAAAACAAATTATTAAAATTTTGGATGTGATGAATAAATGATTGGATACAATAGACTAGGTATTAATGGGCGCCTAGCAAACCAAATGTTTCAGTATGCTTCATTAAGAGGCATTGCAGCAAAACATGGATATGACTGGTGCATTCCGCCAAGAAATAGGCAGACCTATCAAATGGCAGAATACATTTTAATGGATGGGTTTAAACTTCCTCATGTGAAAGAGAATAATATTGGATTTGTTCCGGAAAATTTCCCAACACGTGATGAACCATGTCATGATTTTGATGAAGAACTTTTTGAAAATTGTCCAGACAATATAAATCTTGAGGGATTTAGACAATCTGAAAAATATTTCAAACATATTGAAAAGGAAATCAGAGAAGACTTTGAATTTGTTGATGATATCTATGAACCATGCAAAGAGTTCATATCACAATTCGATGATAATATTATTTTCCTCCACGTAAGAAGAGCGGATGCTACTGGAAGACCTCATCAATACCCTGTCGCTGGTATTGAATGGTACGAAAAAATGTTGAAGGAAAATTTTTCGGATGATGTTCCCATTCTTGTTTTAACCGATAAGTTAGACTGGGTTCAAGAACAGGATTTATTTAAGCAAGATAGATTTTTTATATCAGAGCAGAGAGAATATTCAACTCAAGCGGTTTGGAACGGTAGAGGGAAGATGGAATATAGTCTATCTCCTTGGATTGATCTATGTTTGATGTCTCTTTGTAATGGATCTATTTTCCCAAATAGTACCTATGGTTGGTGGGGATCTTGGTTGCAGAAAAACAAAAAGTATTCAACCGTCTATCAACATCCTTATTTTGGACCTTTCTTTACGGATCAACATGATTGTTATAGAGACCTGAAAGATTTGTATCCTGACGGATGGATTAGAGGGCATCTTCCAGAGGAATTTATTGATAAAGAATATACTGCTTCTGAAAATGAACTATGATGGATTTAACATTTATCATTCCAACAAGAATTGAAACAGAAGATAGATTGAGAAATATTATATCTTCTGTTTCTTATTTGTTAAAGCATATACCTGCTAAAGTTCTTGTAAAAGAAGTTTCTTCACATGCAACATTTAAATTCAGAGCTTTACCTGAAATTAAAAAACATGTCGATACTTCTAATCTAGACTATATTTTTGAGCAAACTAATGATAATCTTTTTTGCAAGAGTAAAGTTTTAAATGATTTAATTCTTGCTGCCGATACAAAAATTGTCGCTAACTACGATGCTGATTGCATTTTACCAATTTCATCTTATCATGAGGCATATGAATTAATTGATAAAGGGCAAGCTGATGTTGTCTATCCTTATGGGTGTGGAGTTTATCAATGGAAAGCAGAATATACCAGTGAAATTTTTGAGACTTTTATAAGTGAACTAGATACTAGTGTATTGGATAAAAATAAGACCTTATCAAATTCAACAATTGGTTGGACGCAATTTATTGATCGTCAAACTTATATTGATTCTTACATGATGAATGAAAACTTTGTTTCTTGGGGTTGTGAAGATGATGAGTTTTATTATCGAATGAGTTGTCTTGGGAGACGTATTGCTAGAGTTGATAATTATGTCTATCATTTGGAGCATGGTAGAACATATAATTCTTGGTTCAGTAATCCAAATTTTAACAACAACTGGTCTCTCTGGAATACAATCAAGACATTTGACAAAACACAATTAGTGCAGTATTATGAAAAACAGGACTATGTTAAAAACCGTAGAATGCAAATATTAAAATGAAAAAAATATTAATTCTTGGATCTAGTGGTCAGATCGGTGCTTATCTGACAGAATATCTTCGTGAGAAAGGTTATGAAGTTTCGGAGTTTGATATTGTAAATGGTGAAGAAGAAGATCTAACCAAGATTCCGAACAGCAAACTAATGCATGACATTCGTGTTTCTGACTTTGTTTTCTTTCTTGCATTTGATGTAGGTGGATCTAGGTATCTGAAAAAGTATCAGCATACCTATGACTTTATTAATAATAACATCCGTCTTATGGCAAATGTATTTCAGTATCTTGCTGAATACCGTAAACCGTTTGTATTTGCCTCATCTCAAATGAGCAATATGAGTCATTCTCCTTATGGTGTATTGAAAAGGGTGGGAGAACTTTATACTCAAACTCTTGGTGGACTAACTGTTAAGTTCTGGAATGTCTATGGTGTAGAAAAAGATGCTGAAAAGTCTCACGTAATTACTGACCTTATTCGCAAAGGATTTGAAGAAGGTGAATTTGAGATGCTAACTGACGGAACAGAAGAACGACAATTCCTTTACGCTGAAGATTGCTGTGAAGGTTTGGAAACGGTGATGAATTGTTATGATAATTTCAAACCAACAGATCCATTGCATATTACTTCGTTTAGAAATGATTCAATTAAATCTGTTGCTGAAATGATTCAGGGTCAGTTTAATCTAATTGGCAAGTATGACGTAAAGATAAAACCAGGTATCGCTAAAGACAGCGTTCAAATGGATAAGCGAAATGAAGCAGACACTTATATTACTGGGTGGTGGATGCCCAAAACTCCACTTGATCAAGGAATCGCAAAAGTATTCGAGGAAATGAAACATGATTGGATTTAATGCTCTTGGTAGAATGGGTCGTCTGGCAAATCAGATGTTTCAGTATGCATCTCTCAAAGGTATTGCCAGAAATATAGGTGCAGATATTATTATTCCTTATTATAAGGATGCAGTAGATGATGGAATTGGAAATAAATTAAGAACAGAACTTTTTGATAGTTTTGATTTGAAAGTAAATGTTGGATTATTAAATAATGGACATGCTCCAGTTGTTCATGAAAGACATTTTCATTTTGACGAGGAACTTTTTGCATTATGCCCAGATCATGTAAGTTTGCAAGGATATTTTCAGTCTGAGAAATATTTCAAACATATTGAAAATGAGATTCGTGAAGATTTTACATTCATGGATGAAGTTCTTAATCCGTGTAAAGAGATGATTGAATCAGTTGAGAATCCAATTGCTCTCCATATTCGTAGAACTGATTATCTTAAAAATGCTGAAAATCATCATAATCTTTCTTTAAAATATTATGAACATGCTTTATCTCATTTTGAATCTGATCGAAATGTAATTGTTTTTTCTGATGATCCAAAATGGTGTAATGAACAAGAATTGTTTTCTGAAGATAGATTTTTAATTTCTGAAAATACTGACAATAGAGTTGATTTGTGTCTCATGACACTTTGCTCTGATTTTATTATTGCCAACTCTTCATATTCCTGGTGGGGGGCTTGGTTATCCTTAAATAAGGATAAAAAGGTAATTGCTCCTATTGAATGGTTTGGAAAAATAGGTTATACTAAAGATCACGATACTAAAGATTTAATTCCCGATGAATGGACAAGAATTAACGATGGACCGCAATAAATCTGTATTTAAAATCAAAGGTCTCCCACAGATTCTATGGTTGAATCTAGACAATGATACTCATCGTCGTGAGTATATGGAAGGGCAATTTAAATATTGGGAGATTGAAAATCATACTCGTATTGCTGGATTTGATGGTAGAGTTGACGACGTATGTGAGCATTTAAGTGGACGTGCTCCAGACAATATGAGTCCGAATGAAATTGGATGCTGTATGTCACATTTGAAAGCTATAAAACATTTTTATGAAAATAGCACGGACGATTATGCTCTCATTTTTGAAGATGATGTTGTTTTAGATATTGTAAAGTATTGGAATTTTTCTTGGAAAGATTTTATTTCTCATCTTCCTCACGATTGGGACTGTGTTCAATTAACTACTATTTCAACAGGAAATATTCATATCAGACTTCATCATTATTTTATTAATGATTTCTCTGCAGCAGCATATTTGATTACTAGACATCATGCAGCAAAAATTATTAAAAATCATGTTCGTGGAGATAAATTTAAATTAGATAATGGTGTAAAACCAAGAGCAGTTTCTGAAGATACTATTTTTGGTTCTGGAAAAACTTATTCGATTCCTCTTTTTCTTTATCGTCTTGATCTTGGGTCGGCAATTCACCCTGAGCATATTGAAATTTATCATAAAGGAAGTCATGATGCCTTACTTAATTATTGGCAAAATCATGGATGTAATATGAAAATTCGAGAACTCATGGAATATGATCCATATGTAGGTAGAATTTCTGAATCATCAAATCCCGAAGGTTAGCAAATCTTAACTTAATAAGTATAATTTTTTACAGATGGGGGCTTGACACCCCTTTATTTTTGCTATATAATTGTGTAACAATTCTTAACGAATGTACAATGACTGTAACAACTAATGAATACGGACAACAAAACATGTGGGCAAAAGAACCCACCATGTATTATGAAAACTATGGGATGTTGACCCCCAACGAAGTCAAGGAGCGCACTAATGGACGCTGGGCAATGGTCGGTTTTGTTGCTGGGATTATTTCTTATACTCTCACTGGCAACTTCTTCTTCGGAATCTTCTGATGACTGAAGCAATTTTTACCATTACCTCAGTTGCATTTTTTGTGCTTTTGAGTTATGCTGTAGAGAAAGTCGCAGAAACTTACTGATGACTGCTGGAATGCTTGGGCAACTTTCTCTTGCCCTTCAGGAACTCGTAGAAAGTGGTGCCTGGTCTAATGAAGACGAACTCAAAGTATGTGTAGCAGGCACCCTTCCAAAAGACAAATTTATAGTTATTCAAAACATTACTAAAAGAGGAGAAAACTAATGGACAAAATTTTTACTGAAGCAGCAGAGCGCCTGAATGGACGTTTGGCTATGCTTGGATTTGTTGCTGCTGTTGGCGCATATCTGATCACCGGGCAAGTAATTCCTGGTGTATTCTGATATAATTCTTCATAACATTCAACTCTGCCTCTAAATAAGGGGCAGAGTTTTTTAGTATTATGCCAAGGGGACAACTGACTAAGGATATTGTTAAATGTGAAGTTCTTAAAATAAAAGCAGAATTGGATAAAGAGTGGATGAATAAATCTGGTTATGATCCAAAATGGTTGGCACATCAATATCTTAACAAGGTTCTAGACAAAATTGACGAATATAGGATATGAGTCATTTTGCTTATTGACAGGATTTCCTGACAATGCTACAATAAATAAGTAAACAAATGTTACGAATTCTCATAATTCGTAACAGAGTTCCTCTACCTAACCGGGACCTATGGGGAGGTTAAACACAGTCCCTCATACCCACACTGGAGGGTGGTGTGGGAAATACCGTATTATCCAGTTCCCCCTGGACTTTACTTACCCTTTTACGAAAAATGACTGCTACTATTGCACAAAGACAATCTTCTACTAACTCCTGGGAACAATTTTGCCAGTGGGTTACTTCAACCGACAACCGCCTTTATGTTGGTTGGTTCGGAACTCTGATGATTCCTACGTTGCTTGCTGCAACCGTATGTTTCATCGTCGCCTTCATTGCCGCACCTCCGGTGGACATTGATGGTATTCGTGAACCTGTTGCTGGTTCACTCATGTACGGTAATAACATCATCTCTGGTGCTGTTGTTCCATCTAGCAACGCTATTGGACTTCACTTCTATCCTATTTGGGAAGCAGCAAGTCTTGATGAATGGCTCTATAACGGTGGTCCTTTTCAACTTGTTGTCTTTCACTTCCTGATTGGCATTTATGCTTATATGGGACGTGAATGGGAACTTTCCTACCGTCTAGGTATGCGTCCTTGGATCTGCGTTGCATATAGTGCTCCTGTTGCTGCCGCATCTGCTGTATTCCTGGTCTATCCTTTCGGTCAAGGTTCTTTCTCTGATGCAATGCCTCTTGGTATCTCTGGTACGTTCAACTATATGCTTGTGTTCCAGGCAGAGCATAACATTCTGATGCACCCCTTCCATATGCTTGGAGTTGCTGGTGTCTTCGGTGGTTCTCTGTTCAGTGCGATGCACGGTTCGCTGGTGACTTCTTCACTGGTGCGTGAAACTACTGAGAACGAGTCCCAGAACTATGGTTACAAGTTCGGTCAAGAGGAAGAGACTTATAACATCGTTGCTGCTCACGGTTACTTTGGACGCCTTATTTTCCAATATGCTTCGTTTAATAACTCCCGTTCGCTGCACTTCTTCCTTGCTGCTTGGCCTGTTGTGGGCATCTGGTTTGCTGCTCTAGGTGTCAGCACCATGGCATTCAACCTGAATGGATTCAACTTCAACCAGTCACTGATTGATAGTCAAAATCGTGTTATTCCTACTTGGGCTGATGTTCTTAACAGAGCAGGTCTTGGGATGGAGGTAATGCACGAGCGTCAAGTTGTGCTTTGCGCTCTTTAAATCGGATGAATTGCTGGAAACCCCAAGTGGGCAATCAGCAGCCAAGTCTCAGATACATCTGAGAAAGGTTCAGAGACTACCTGAGGA
>Ga0214917_10001870_pt1 | contig 26558 bp, 14 predicted proteins | sample LL_1208_BB_MetaG_FD_177983 | JGI IMG/M metagenome (GOLD analysis project Ga0214917, IMG submission 177983) | Freshwater microbial communities from Lake Lanier, Atlanta, Georgia, United States - LL_1208_BB | ecosystem: Environmental > Aquatic > Freshwater > Lake | place: USA: Georgia | collected... | reverse complement strand
AGGCGCCGCGCGACCATGATTCGCTGCCTTCGAAATCTACTGCCGGAGCCGCTTGCGCTGACAACACCGGACGAGGATGTGTCGGCTGTGCTGGCTTCGCTTCCGCGAGATGTCCGCATCCGGATCATGGTGCGGGCGTTTACCCCGCTCTTTGCTTTCAGGCGTCGCGACATGCGCCGCGTGCACCGCGAAGTGAGACAGTACTGTCGGATGGTGGAGCGCGGTGACTTTTGTTACAGTGGCAACGATGGTGACAATGGTGACAATGGTGACAATGGTGACAATGGTGACAATGGTGACAATGGTGACAATGGTGACAATGGTAATGCTGGAAACAATCGCGGGGTGGCTGCGAACGCCGGCATCTTGATCGCCAGTCTTCTATTTCTGAAATCATACGAGCCACAGAATTGGGCCAAGCTGGCGGTTGGCGTGCGCGCGGCAAAGCTTGAGTTTTCGGCTCGCCGATTTTGTCCTTCACCGGAAGAATTATCGCAGCTGACGCTCCCCGAGCAACCATCTCGGTGCTGCTCCATCATGAGAGACCTGGTCCGTGTGGCGGGATTTTAACATGCAAATTTGATTTTCATTGCTTTTATTACATGATGAAATTGACCAAAGTGACCAGAGTGACCAAAGTGTCCAAAGTGTCCGACAAACCTGTCGGCAGCCTCCAAATAAAAAAAACAAATGAAATAAATAAATTTATTTGACCAGGGGTTTCCTTTGTTTTTGACCAGCATTTTCACTATGCCGCGCCAGCGGTTCAGCGCTAAACGGCACGCAGGTTCCGACGCGCTGCCAAACGAGCAGGTTGAATATGACCAGGCCGACGCATACCGTATCATGAAGGCCAAGTTTCTGCGCGACGGCTTTGCCTCGAGCCAAATCGAATCGTTCAACGACTTTGTCAACGTCAAGATTCCCAAGTGCCTCAGCGAGCACCCCCCGGTTGTGGTCGTGCACGAGCAGACCGACACGGAGCATATCGTGGAGATGCTGGATGTGCGCTTTGACCGGCCATCGGTGCGCGAGGCCAACGGCGAGCACCGCTACGTGACGCCGCACGAGTGCCACATCCGCCGGCTGACATACCAGTTCAACATGCTGGTGACGGCGCGCTACATGATCCGCCAGCGCACGTCCGGCCTGGTGAGCCACTCTGTCATCTTTCGTGACAAGGTGTTTGACCGCATCCCGTGCATGAAGGACAGCGAATTCTGCACCAGCAAGGTTGATCCCGAAGCCATGATGGAGGACGAGGCCGACTGCGGCGGCTACTTCATCAGCACGGGTGCCGAGAAAGTTGTTGTTGGCCAGGAGGGGCCGCGCACCAACTACCCGTTTATCACGGAGGAGAATGACGGCTCGTTCAAGTGCGAGTGCCGCTCGTTCAACGAGGCCAAGTTTCGCTCCACGTCCACGCTGTACGTGACGCTGGCGCCGCCGTACGTGACAAAAAGCATGGAGGAGCGCCGCACCTGCGTGGCACGCATCACGGTGCACATTCCGTTTGTCAGTGACCCGCTGCCGCTGCCGGTAGCCTTCAAGCTGCTGGGCGTGACCAGCACCGAGGCTATGCTGGACTACATCTGCCTGCGCGACGACCCGGAGTGGTTCCGGGCGCGCGCGCTCGACGCTCTGCTGCAGAACATGGACGCCGTGGTCATGACGCACGAGTTTGCGGTGACGCGCCTGGCGCACGACCGAGGCCAGGCGTACACGGGCGCGTCGCGCAAGCGCAAGGACACGCAGGAGGAAACGCAGGCCGTCAAGCGGCGCCGCAAGCGGCTGGAGAACGAGACCGAGTACGAGCGCTGCCAGAAGCAGGTGGCCGGGCTCATCTCGACCGAGTTTCTCCCGCACCAGGGCTACGCCGCTGAGCACGTCGACGCCAAGGCGGTGCTGTTTGGCAACTACGCGCGCAAGCTGCTGATGGTCTACTACGGCCTGCAGGAGGTGGACGACCGCGACGACTACATGCACCGCCGCGTGGCTATGACCAGCACGCTGATGACCCTGCTGGTGCGCAAGCACTGGACCATGTGGCGGCGACGCCTGGCCTCGCAGATCCGGCGCGACCTGGACAACGGCGCGCAGTTCATCGCCGTCAAGGACCTGCTGCGCGCCAACATCGGCGGCCACCTGCAGACAGCGCTCAGCACGGGCGACTTTAGCATGCACCGGGGCCAGTCAAACATGGACGGCGTCGGCCAGGTGCTGAGCCGCACCGAGCCGCACGCGGCCGTGTCGCACGTGAACCGCACGTCCAACCCGATGAACAAGGACGGCCGCGCCATCGGGCCGCGCCTGCAGCACGCGTCGTGCATGGGCATCATCGACCCGTGGGAGACGCCCGAGGGCGAGTCGTGCGGCCTGATGCGCAACAAGTCGCCGATGGCTGGCGTGCGCGTCGGCTACCCGAACGACGTGTTGATCGACGCGGTCCTCTCGACGGGCATGGTCGACGCGGCCGGCCGCAACGTGCCGCTGGCGCTTCAGACCAGCTGCCAGGTCTTTGTGAGCGGCACGCTGATCGGCACGTGCGCCGCCGCCGACCCTGACGACCTGGTCACCCTGCTGCGCGCCCGCCGCGCCGTGCAGGATCTGCCGTACGACGTGTCCATCTTCCGCACGTCGGGCACATGGTCCACCACGCCGCGCGGCGAGATCCACGTCAACGGCGACCCGGGCTCGTTCTGGTGGCCGCTGCTGCGCGTCGACCGCATGCACCAGCTGCGCGAGATGCTGGACCACATCACCAACGAGGACCAGCTGTGGGTGGCGCTGCTGACGCAGGGCATCGTCGAGGTGATCAACAAGGACGAGGAGGCCACGGCCGTGCGCGTTGCCCTGGACCACCGCCAGCTGCGGGCCAGCGCGCCGGGCACGTACACGCACGTCGTGATCCACCCGTCGCAGATCTGCTCCGTGTTCACGGCGCGCGGCCCCGCGCTCGAGTTCAACCAGGCTCCGCGCATCACGTACAACGCGGCCATGGGCAAGCAGGCCATCGGCCGGGCCATGACCAACCGCAAGTACCGCGTCGACACGGCCAGCCACGAGCTCTGGTTCCCGCAGCGCGCGCTCGTCTCGACGTTCATGGACAACGCGCTGAGCCCGGACGGCGTGTGCAGCGTGGAGAACCCGACCGTGGCCATCCTGTGCAGCGACGGCTGGAACATCGAGGACTCGCTCATCTTCCACCGCGCGGCCATCGAGCGCGGCCTGTTCCGGTCCTCCGTGGTGCGCACGACGCGCGACGTGGTGCGCGGCGGCGAGCTTGAGCACGAGGAGCTGGGCATGCCGCCACCCGAGTGCCGCTCGCGCCTGCACGCCGACTACAGCAAGATCAACCCGGCCACCGGCACGGCCGAGCCGGGCACGGCGCTGGACAAGGACGACGTGACCGTGGCCAAGTTTGTGCACATGATCCACCGCAGCAAGGAGACAAACAGCAAGGGCGAGGTGGTCGACGTTGAGGAGGACCGCATGCGCGACCGCTCGACCACCGTCAAGACGCGCGAGCCGTGCGTGGTGGACGACGTGATCTTCTCGAAAACGCTCGAGGGCGAAGAGACGGTGCGCGTCCGCACGCGCTCGACACGCGTGCCCGAGGTCGGCGACAAGTTTGCCTGCCTGACCGACGGCCACGAGGTGCTCACCACCCGGGGGTGGGTGAACATCAGCGCCGTGACCCAGGCGCACCAGGTTGCCTGCATGAACCCGGCCACGTTGCAGATTGTCTACCAGGCGCCCGAGCGCGTGCTCCGCTACGACAGCGCGCCCGTGGTGTTTCGCATCGATGCGCCCGGCGTGCTGTGCCAGGAGCTGACCAGCAACCACCGCATGGCCCTGTGGACCGAGAACCGCGTCGAGCTGGCGTGCGCGCAAAGCGTGCTGACCGAGCGCGCCGGCTTCAACGTGCTGACCACGGCCGTGGAGGGTCTGGTGTGCGCGGAGATGGACACGCCGGTCACCCGCTTTGCCCACCAGTTCCCCGAGGATCTGCGGCCGTGGTGCTACTACCTGATGGGCCGCCTGCTGGAGCACGGCGTGGCCGTCGCGCCTACCGTCGCGCGCGTGAGCGTTCTTGCCTTTGGTACGGTCTTGCAGGCTGTCACTGCGCTCGGGCTCGAGCACGTGCCGCGCGACGGCGCCGTCGACATTGGCCGCGACGACTTTCCTGCCCTATTGGTCTGCAAGGCGCAAAGCACGCCGTGCTTCGTGCCGCCGTGGGCGATGGTCATGCCGCGCCGCAACGCGCTGGCCTATCTGAACGGCATTCTTGGCCGCGCGTCCGACGCCGTGCGCCCGCACGAGATCAAGCAGGTTGACCAGGCGCCGTACCGCGACCAGCTCATGCAGCTGGCGATGCACGCGGGACTGAGCCCTGTGCTGATGGGCGCGCAGCAGCAGTACCTGCGGGTGCACTACAATCGCCGCCCGTCCGCGTGCGTGCGCTCGTCGGCCGCGTCCGTCATCGCGCACAGCGGCCCTGTTTTCTGCCTGAGCGTGCCGCCCCACGAGCTCTTCTGCGTGCGCCGGGGCGGCACCGTCAGCTGGACCGGCAACTCGCGCTACGGCCAGAAAGGCACCATCGGCGCCATCTTCGACACGCCTGACATGCCGTTTAACGCGCGCAGCGGCATGATCCCGGACATCTTGATGAACCCGCACGCCATCCCGAGCCGCATGACCATCGGCCACATCTTCGAGACGCTGATGGGCAAGATCGCAGCGCTGCACGGCGAGGAGGCGGACGGCACGCCGTTCACCATCTCGGAAAACTACCAGGATGCGACCGACTCGGACCAGATCATCAAAGACCTGGGCGCGCGGCTCGTGGAGTTTGGCTTCGAGCCCACCGGCATGGAGCAGCTGGTGGACGGCCGCACCGGCCAGGTCATGTGCATGATGACCTACGTCGGGCCCATGTCGATACAGAAGCTGAAGCACATGGTGACGGACAAGTACCACGCGCGCTCGCGCGGCCCGAAACAGATGCAGACCATGCAGCCGGTCGAGGGCCGACATCGCGACGGCGGCCAGCGGCTCGGCGAGATGGAGAAGGATTGTCTGATTGCGCACGGCGCCACCGCGCTCCTGCAGGAGCGGCTGCTGTTTTCGTCCGATAAAGCCAATGTTCCCGTGTGCACGCGCTGCGGCCTGATTGCGCAGCCGGCCAAGCACCAATCGGACAATCTGCTGTTCCAGGCGTCCGTGCACGCCGACAAGCCTTTTTGCCACAACTGCCTGAGCCACGACACGGTGTGCATGCGCGAGATGCCGTTTGCCTACAAGCTCAGCATGCAGGAGCTGGAAGCCCTGCATCTCACGAGCGCGTTTCAGTTTGAACAAAACGCAGACGTTTGATTGATTCTGCTTGCCAGCCATTTGCAATCATAACATCATTATCTATCATAACATCATTATCTATCGTAATATCATTATCTAAATATCATTATTAATCATTCATTATCTATTAAAGATTGAGCATCATCAACATTATCAACATTCAAACCCAACATCACGACTGCTGCTGTGTAAAAAAAGCAAGATCTCCAGCTGTTCCCCCCAAGTCTTCCATAGCCTGCAGCAAGATTTGCGAATCATCCGCTACAGCGTCGATCCCGTTGTTTGGGAAACACCAGCCAAACACGTCTTGCGCAGTTTCAAAGAGCAACGGAAAGCTGGCCGCGTCGCTGTGAGCCGCAAAACCACTCGTGAGATCCTGCATGAAGTCCTGCTGCACAGGACCGTGCTGCGCAAGATCCCGGTGCGCAAGATTCCGGTCCACAAGATCCTGGTACACAAGATCCTGGTGCACAAGATCCTGGTGCACAAGATCCTGGTGCACAAAACCGTTCTGCGTGTTTGGCACAGCAAGGCTCGTGTGGCTTCCTGCAGGGCTGCCGTGTGTTTCCAAGCTGCATGGGCTGGCTGGAAGCACAGTCTGATCTGCGTCGCCCTCCGCTCGTCGGATGCAGTTGCGAAGCGAGTAACGTCGATTCGCGCAGGTTTGGCGTGCCGTCCAAAGACGTCTCGAAAACATCTCAAAATCATCGTTGCCATCGTTGCCGCCATCGTTGCCATCACTGCCATCACTGCGAGCATCACCATCATCGCGAGCATCAGCACGCCTGCATCGGCGTCTGCTAGTCCCCCGTCGCACGTAACGAATGCTTGCGGTGGTGACCTTGGCTCGCACCAAAAATTCACGCTCAGCCAACACAAGCTCCGCAGGGTCCGTCAGCCGCAATGTCATGCGAAGATCAGACTGGCTGGAACCCCACAGTGAGAAACTGATGCACACACACCCCTCAGGGGTAACCAATGCAGACTCGCGAGAGCTGACACGGATCTCCGGCGCGGGCGTGTTGCTGAACAAAACAGACAAACAAAGCTTGCCATCCCCAGGCTGACCCGTTATCTGCATAGCTCCAGAATCCGGGTCCAGATCAACGCTCACATCTGTCCACTCTGTTGGGTTCAAACCCAGTCCAGAAATCTCAAAACACGTAACGCGTTCCTTGTACACCGCATTCGGGTCGCGCTCCGGATCGCCGTGCGGGAAAACAGTAGTGCGAGTTTTCAGAAGGCGTGTTCGCTCGCGCTTGCAAATGGTTCCCGCCAGACCCCTCGTTTCCGCCAGACCCTTCAAAATTCCTGCCATCCTCTTCAATAATAAAAACCAAAACAAAACACGTTTAATAAATATCTCAGCTCCGTCATTTGGCAACAAGTGTGAACACCCACCAAAATCAAAACATGCCAAATAACAGAGCTTAGATACAGAGCTTAGATATTGCTTACACGTGTTCTGTTTTGCTTTTTGAGTTGTAAATGCAGTCGCAACCAACTCGTGTGCACACCCACCAAAAGCAAAAGCATTTACAAAAGCGTGGTGCCAAATTCACCAATATCAATTGAAGCAAGCATTATGCACCTGACGTCGTTGTTGTTTGTGAACCAAAATCAGCAAAACAGTTCTCAAGCAGCAAAAAATATATTAATGACGTAATTCGTGACGTCATTTTTGTCCGGATTTTTTTGCGGACATGCCCGGATTTAGTGACGTCATTTTTTTGCTGACGTGCCCCGCACGGTCGTACAAAACGCTCATTTTCACCCACCTGCACCTTCTGCGTGATGGATGAACCGCTGCCGAAGCGTGTCTTTCAACAGAAGGATTTGGATGCAGCGCGGGAGGCGGCACGAGCTGCATCCGAGCATGCTCAGATAGTGCAGGCGGCGGCAGAGTTGGCGGCACGCGAGGCTGCCGATGCACGAGCCCGTGCTAATCGTGCGGCGGAAAAAGCAGCGCAGTTGGCAGCGCAGCTAGCGCGACCACAAACAGCGCAGATTCAGATTCAGCCAGCAGCGCAGCTTCAGATTCAGATTCAGCCAGCAGCGCAGCTTCAGATTCAGATTCAGCCAGCAGCGCAGCTTCAGCCAGCAGCGCAGCTTCAGCCAGCAGCGCAGCTTCAGCCAGCAGCGCAGCTTCAGCCAGCAGCAGCAGTGGAATTAGGTGAGAATGAAACGAAAGAAAAGAAACGATTTTTTAAAAATATAAAAGAAAGAGGAAGGAAAAAGAGAAATTGAAGGAAAAGAACAGAAAGAGGAAGGACAATAACAAGGAAGAAAGAGGAAGGAAAAGAACGAGGAAGGAAAAGAAAGAGGAATGAGAGGAATGAATGAAATGTAATAACATTTTGGTAATTGAAATTCAGCAGACGCGGCAGAGGTGCGAGCGACGAAGGAACGAGCGATGGCCAAAGCGACGGAGGGTCAAGAGATTGACCTGACCGACACAACACAGCAACGACACGACCACGACGACGACGACGCCGAAGCGATGGACGTGGCCGAAGCGACGGAGGGACGGGCGATGGACGTGACCGAAGCACCGAAGGAACTGGTGCCAGAGGTCGGCTCGGCGACGCAGGCAGCAGCAGCGGCGCCAGCAGTGCCGAGATCAGACATAGCGGCAGCGGCAGCGCGCACGGATGGGGAGCGGCTAGCCTTGCAGGCACGAGAGGAGCGCGCGAGGCAACGGGCCGCCAAGCACATGGCTGAGGAGAGACAGAAACAAGAGCAAAAGGAAGCCCGGTGGCAAGAGGAGAAGATCCGGCGATACAAACGTTACGGCCTTGACATTACAGCACCAGCATCTGCTGATTCTGTGCAGCCGATGCCGGACGTTTCACCTGTCGCGCAGAGGCGGGAAATGAAAGCGGCCCGCGAGCGGCGAGAGAAAAATTTGAAGGACCTGCGTGACCGAATGGAGACTGCTGACAAGAATTACCAAGCTCCTCCACCAGAAATCTTCCACCCATCAACAGACGCAAAGAGATGCACCCTGGGTGAGATTGGCATTGCCTTTAACGTGAAATTTGAAAATTTTGAGCGACAGCACACGAAGCCGATCTGCGAGCCGCACAACGAGTGGCATCGGGTGGCTCGGCACGTCAACGCAACCCTTCACGCCAATTTCAAGGACGCAGCAGCTGCGGGGCAGCTCACACACGTCATTTCTGGCTGCTTCACCATCGACAAGCTCAAGAGCGGCCAGACGTTAGAGACGATTGACGGGCAGAAACTGACTGTGGCGCTGCCAGGCAAAGGCAGCGTGCAGTTCTTCACTGCCGAGGGCGTGGTGCTGGAAGCGTCGGCGAACATGCATGCCAGCGATGGCGTGGCATACATTTTTGGCTCGGCGCACAAGACGGGCGCTTTGGACATTGACGTGAAGAACTGCACATCAATGAAGGCGGCAGGTACCCTGGCGCAGGCGCTGGAAGACTCGAAGGACTTGTCTGACTCGGCGAAGAGTGCGGTGGCCACCAAGCTGGCTGCTGTGCAGTCAGACTGCAAGTGCACGGTGCTGGTGCCCAGCCGGGTTGCGCTTACAATGTTGGATGCTCACTTGCTGGACCAGCTGGTGGCGCAGTCGCCGGCTGCGGGTCTGCAGCCGAAGCAGCTGAGTCGGTGGCAGGTGCTGACTGCGTTTCAACTGATACAGAAGCCAGGATTGATTGCGGCGTGGGATGTGGGCATGGGCAAGACTCTGCTTGCGGTGTTTTCGGCCCTGCTGCTCATTTTCGAGGGCCTGGTGGAGCGCGCCGTCTTTGTTGTGCCGAAGAGTGTCAAGCGGAACTTTGAGGACGCACTGCAGGAGGTCGGGACTGAAAGATTGTTGCGCGCAATGGAAGGCCAGGCGCGCTCGGCAGCTGATTCTTTGACAAACGAATACATGCATGTCTGCACGATTCACGAAATTATGAGCAATTACCCGAACATGATGTCGCTTGACGGGGAAGCGCGCGAGGCAGACCGTCTGCGCGCAAAAGAGCTCTTTGGCGGCGCGTTTTTGGTGATTGATGAGGCTCACAACCTGCGCACGCTGCCAAAGTCCAACATTTCTGACGGTTGCCACACTGGAGTACGGACGGCCGTGATGATGCGGCTATCACAATTGGCGGAAAGGAGGCTGCTGATGACGGCAACGCCGGTGCCGAACAAACCGAAAGACCTGCTGACCCTCGCTGTGATTGCACAGGGAGGCAATCAGATTCTTAGTGAGAGAGAGCTGGCCGCATGTGTGCAAGTATCTGATCATTTATCACATTACTTGCTACCGAGCCTGGCGGAACGGGCAAAGAGGCTGCAGACCATTTTTGGAGACACCATCTCTTTTTTGCGCCGCGCGCCCGAGGTGACTGAGCGGCGGGCGATAGGGTCTCTTTCGAAGCCGGTCAGCTCGAAAGCAAAGATTCCGAGCGCGTCGGCTTTTGTCAACAGTCGGCACGTAAACATGTCTGAATTTCCAACCGTGAATTACGAAGACATTGTCATCCGCATGACGAAAGAAGAGGCGAAGGAGTACCGGCGCGGTATTGCCAAGATGCAAGCAGAAGCCAGCGCCAAGGCTGCGGAGCGCGGCAGCGATCGTTTTGCGAACGACGCGTTTCATCATCAGAAGCGCGGCCAGAGCAACTTGACGGGCGGCAAGAAAGTGCAAGCCATCCGCGAGGCGATCCAGGCAAACCCAAAGCGCCGCTTTATGGTCTACAGCAACTTCAAGGAATGGGGCTGTGATCTTGTGAAGCGGGAGTTTGACAATCATGGCATTACGTACCGAATCATTACAGGCCAGACAAGCAAGGATGACCGCAACAGGGCAGTCAATGATGTCAATCACGGCCGGGTTGATGGCATCATTTTGTCGCCTGCCGGTGGCGAGGGTCTGGATCTCAAGGGAATTCGCCTAGTCTTTGTTGTGGACGATGCCTGGAACACGTCTGTGCTTACGCAGTCTGTGGGACGTGCCGTTCGCCGGGGGTCGCACAACGAGTACCAGCCGGCGGATCAAACAGTCACAGTGCACCGGACCAAGGTGATTTTTCCAGAGGGTGACAGCGAGCAGACAGGAGATGATGTGGTTGAGAGCATCAGGGACGCCAAGGAAACGCATATTGCTCCCTTTGTGCGGCGGTTGTTGGAGGCTTGCGACCCGCTGCGGACGGACGATGATGATTAAGAGTCAGACAAAAAAGAAGAAGAAAAAAGAAGAAGAAAAAAGAAGAAGAAAAAAGAAGAAGAAAAAAGAAAAAGAAAAAAGAAAAAGAAAAAAGAAAAAGAAAAAAGAAGAAGAAAAAAGAAGAAAAATAAATCAAAAGAATGAAAGAAAATACATAGAATGAAAGAAATAAAGAAAAAGAATACTAATGTATTTAATTACTATAAGATGTTGGAAAGAAAAGAAAAAGATTACTAATATGTGTTATTATTATTATTTATTACATTTATTACATACAAGTTTACTTGACGCTCACAGATAAAAAAAGATAAAAATAAATATACTGCAAGTTTGGTAATTACCTTTCTGATTGCTTCTTGACGCCCACGGATAAAAAAGATGATAATAAATATACTGCAAGTTTGGTAAGTACCTTTCTGATTGCTTCTTGGCGCCCACGGATGAAAAGGCGAAGCATTGTAAGACAAAAAAAAGAAGATTGAAAATTATTATATTCATTCATAATATTTGATTTATCATATTCGTAACTGTTCGATTGCTTCTTGACGCTCACGGATGACTGCAGAGGCAACGGTGAAGCAAAGCATTGTTTTTGTCTTGACCGCCATTGCTGACGGGTGACTGGTGTGGATGGAGTGAACGACAGGACCGTCGTTCACGACATTAGCTTCGGGTGAGACGCTTGCGTGATACGTTCGCGTGTCTGGATCAAAGAGAGCAAGAGGAACGCGGTCTGTACCATTGAGCAACACCTCAAAATCGCCCGCAGGTGCATGTGAGTGCAGTATCTGAACACAAACAAGCTGCTCACCCTGCACATCCAGCACTCCTGTATCCGTGTACCAGTGGCGCACAAACGCAGTTGTGATTTTACCACATAAAAGACGGTTATTCGCCTCGTCGATGAAATCCATGCAGATGGGTCCATCGTATTCGCTTGCAAAGCGCACAGTAAACACCGCCGGAATGCTGGACAGATTAATTTCCACAGGAGTCTGCGGATCCATCAATACAGACGACAGGTGCAGCTGCTCAAGGTAAACATCTATCAAGGTTGGCGATGGTGGCGCCTGCCCCCAAGGGAACCACACGCGGCAGAGTTTTGTTGCGTTAGACCCGTGCGTGAGCAAGTCTCCAAATCGAACCGCTGTGTTGGTGCGTCCTGCCCAGACGCGCCGCTGGTTTGCTACTGACCGACACATAATTTCCGCCACCATGGTCACCGTGGCCGCGCGCTCCGGCAAATCGGCAAACGGAATTATTTTTGGCCTTGCTTGCCAGGCGCGAACACGTGCGACAGTCACATCATCTTCTAGCATGTCGATCAGATTATCCTCAATGCAGATAGGAATATTCGCGTCGAGCCGTTGGTTGATAAACTGGAGAATCTCTGCACGCGTAAACGGAGTTCCGTTTAAAATGAACGGATGGCTGGCATCTCGTGACGCTGACAACGGCATTGTAAAAAAAAATATTTATTTTACCTACAACTTTTGTTTTTGCAAGGGAATTTTTTTTATTTTGTTTATTTTGTTTTTCTTGTTTTTTGGTTTTTTTTTCTTGTTTTTTTCTTCTTTTGTTTCTTTTTCCTTGTCAACATGTTGTTAACTGAAATATGTGAAGGATGCTACGAGTCTTTTCCGTGCCAGCATTATGTAACGTTTGAAAACGGCGACCGGGCGCGGTTGCGCAGCCCGCAAATCTGGCAGCTGTTGGTGGAGCAAAACTTTACGGGCGGCGCGTGGACCGTAAACACCTTGGTGCATATTGCGCTTGGAAAACACAACTCTTGGCCCGAAAGCCGAAATGCTCTTGCTACGTACATAAGGAATCTGCCAGTGCCAGCCGACAACACAGCAACGCTTGCTCACATCGGCCAAAATGCCGATCCGGATGTCTCGTTTATTTTAGCGAACCGAAACAAGTCGCTGCCTTGCAGGCGCACTGCCGTGCTTGCGCAAAGCAATCACCCTTTTGTCATCGGAACGCCCTTTTACAACAACGGAAAACTTGTTTCCGTGCGCGCCAGCCAGCCAGGCACAGTGAAAGTTATGTTGAAAGGCGTTGCCGTCAGCCACGTCGAGTTTGACGCGCACCACCTGACACGTGAGCTTGGCATTTATTGCATCCCTGGCGATTCACCTTTGTGTCTTGCGACTGACACCCCTGGGCAATTTGTTGTGAACTGCATTGTGGAAAACATACCGCCGCGCATCGTGAAATCGCATTATAGTGCATGCCTTAGTTATTTGTCCGGCACAAATGAGATCAACACGCGTCACATTTGCAAGACTGTTTGGGTTCGCCGCGCAGACGGATCGGCCTCTGACTCCACCGCCAGTTTGCTCATTGACGATCAAGTCATCCCACTGACATGCATGCACGTGGAAGCAGGCGGATGGCTTCGACACGAGCTTCAAAGTGTCTTTCTACCAACTGACCGCCTGGCCATCAACGCTTCGCACGATTATCTTTTGTGCTCACAACACGAGCAAATCATCGAAATGCCATCGTTTACATAATCGATTGTTGTATCTCAACGATAAGATCCGAAGGCTGACAATAAAAGCTAACAAAAAAGCTAACTTTTATGTGTGTGATAGATAGTACGTATATTTGAAGGCTATCTCACGCTATCTAAATGTTCCAGATATTGGATTGTTCTGTACCGGTGATACTGTTCCACTGTGCTGTGTAGGATTTGCGGTGGATGATGAACGACGCAGGATGTGATACCGTTCATGTTGTTGGCTTTGCAAATGCTTTCTGCAACAGCCCGGTTGTCAAACAAGCCATCAGTGTAACGGCAGCAGTTATTGTCAACGAATACAACCTCCCAGTACTCCGTTGTGACCCGCGCCGTCATCCTTGAGAGCAGTGAAAGCAGTGCAAAGAAATGACGTCATGTATTGGAAATTTCCTAATGTAATTTTCGATTCTACTCTTCTGTCTTCCTTCATCTTTATCTTTCGTCTTCATTTCTGTCTTTATCTTCTGTCTTCATCTCTGTCTTTATCTTCCGTCTTTATCTTTCTGTTCCGTCTTCATCTTTCTCTTCCGTCTTCATCTTGTGTTTTCTATTCCGTCTTCACCGTCTCTGTATTTCTCTTCCGTCTTCATCTTCTTATATTTCTATAGGGATGCAGATCAGTAATTTCGTTACAAACCAAGGCGTGTGAATGCAAAGCGAGTCACTCATTGGATCAAAAAAACTCGTCGCGAATTAGCTCCCAGAGCTCAGCGGGCAAGTGGCGCGTGCAGCGGCGACGGCGCGCGCTTATAATCAGCAGTAGAATTTTTAACGGATGATTGTGCGCAAAAAGAAACGCTTTTATGGCTGGCATGCCACGACTGACAATATGCTCCGGCGGAAACGTCATGGCCGACAGGCCCGTCAAAAAACACTGGGAAAATGCGCCATCGGGTAAATGTACAAAAGACAATGGTAGCTGGCGAAGGCTGCTATTGTTACATATATTCAGATGTGCGAGCGCGGGAAGCCGCCCAAGTGGCTCGGGCAGTCGCGTCAATGCCACACAACCACCGAGGTCCAGCGTCGTCAGCGCCGCCAGCTGACCCAGCGACTCTGGCAGCCTTGCCAACGCGTCGCAACGGTAAAGTGTTAGTGTCTTTAGCGCCGTCAGCTTGCCCAATGACTCAGGCAGCTCTGTCCAACACGCAAAGTCAAGATCAAGCGTTGTCAGCACCGCCAGGCAGCCCGTCCACTCGGGAAGCGTCGTTATCAATCTACATTGACTAAAATGCAACTCATCCAGTGCTGCCAGCTGACACAGCGAGCCAGGAAGCTCCGTCAGCACGCTGCACCACGTGATATCTAGCAACGTCAGTGATGGCAGCCGGCCCAGAGATTCGGGTATATGTAATAACGTGCGACAAAAGCAGAGTCTCAGAGTGGTCAGCGCCGCTAACTGGCCCAGCGACTCGGGCAGCTCTGTCAGTTTGCAACAACATCGAAAGTTGAGCATCCTTAGCGCCGCGAGCTGACCGAGCGACGCGGGTATTTTTGTCAATTGACAGCAGCTGTCGAGATTCAACATCTCCAGAGCGGTCAGCCGGCAAAGCGACTCGGGCAACCCGGTCAACGCCCAACAATTACAAAGATTCAGGGTCCTAAGCTCCGCAAGATGACCCAACGAATCAGGTAGTTCCGTCAACATGCGACACTCACTTAGATCCAGCGTCGTCAGTCCCGCCAGCTGGCCCAGCGACTCGGGCAGCCTTGGTTGCAGAAAACATCGGCTTAGATCCAACGTCGTGTCCGTATACCGTGTGGGATGTCGTGCAATAAGAGCAAGAATCTTGCACTTAATCGACATCATGATGACGTTTTAAGCAACCAAAATCATCCCATGGTAAATGGTGACGTCATTTTCTTTTCTTTCTTTTCTTTTTTTCTTTCTTTCTTCTTTCTTTTATTTCTTTTCTTTTTTTCTTTCTTTTATTTCTTTTCTTTTTTTCTTTCTTTTCTTTTTTTTTCTTTCTTTTTTTCTTTTTTTTCTTTTCTTTTATTTTCTTTCTTTTCTTTTTTTCTTTCTTTCTTCTTTCTTTTATTTCTTTTCTTTTTTTCTTTCTTTTATTTCTTTTCTTTTTTTCTTTCTTTTCTTTTTTTTTCTTTCTTTTTTTCTTTTTTTTCTTTTCTTTTTTTTCTTTCTTTTCTTTTTTTAATCAAACGCTCCTAGGCAAGTCTTGTACGACAACACCGTCAATCACTCTGTACAATCTTTCTTGCAAAACAGGTGCTCCGCCCTCTTCGCTCTCGCGGGAAACTGACACCCGCATGTAGCCGGACCAATCTCTAGCGGCAACTCGCACAACCAAATTGCCGATGCGCTCGGTGGCGCCCACACCGCGTTTTGCGGCAAACACCCACTCGTCAACGCTGCCGAAATCCACGTTGTTCATTTGTGATGATGATATATCGATGATTTTCTGACGTTATATCTATCTATGACATCATTTTAGATGGATGACGTTGGGAAAAAAAAGAGAAAGATAGAAAAGAGGAGAAACAAATGAAAAGAAAAAGATAATAACCGAGAGCTGATGTGGCGCGGGTGCGAGTTATGCTCCGGGCTCACTCATCATAATCATACTGCAAACCTGACACATGATGTCTCGGTTTGTGAGACGATGCTGCCGGATTCGCTGAGCCAGCTGACAATCTTGGACCGAAGTTTTTGCAATCACATAACATTTTTACCCGAATCGGTGGGCCGGCTGACAATGCTGACGACGCTTGATCTTTCGTATTGCGACTTGCTTGCGATACTACCCGAATCGCTTAGCCAGCTAACAAAACTGACATCGCTGGATCTTTGCGGGTGCGAAGCGCTTAGAAGACTCCCCACATGGATAGAAGCGCGCACGACCTGGGTCTTGCTCGGACTTCCGCCGCACATTCGCGTGCTACCCGAGTGGGTAACGCAACTGCCGGCGCTAACAATTCTGATTCTTTGCGAATGCTATTTCTTAAAAGAGCTGCCTGGCACGGTGGGCCGGCTGACAACGCTAACGGTGCTGGATCTCAGAAATTGTCGCGCGTTGACAAGACTGCCCGACTCGCTGGGCCAGCTGGCGGCGCTGACGACGCTGGATCTCGGCGGACACGTCCGGTTGACCACATTGCCAGACTCGCTCGGCCAGCTGACGGCGCTGGAGAAACTAAACATCAGTTTATGCATTCAGCTGACGCAGTTGCCCGAGTCACTCGGTTCCTTAGCGGCGCTGACGACGCTACGCATATACAGTTGCGATGCGTTAACACTGATACCCGAGTCGCTGGGGAATCTGGCGGCGCTAAGGTGGCTGTGGATCGAATCGTGCGAGGGGTTAACGATGCTTCCCGCGTCGCTGGGCCAACTCACGGCGTTGTCGATGTTAAATATCTGCGGATGCATCCGCTTGATCGAGCTGCCCGAATCGGCACGGCTGACTGCGCTGTTGCAGCTGAATCTTAACAACACGCGCATGCTGACGCGCCTGCCAGAGTTGGTACTTCATCTGGCGGCGCTGACGACGCTGGATATGTGCAATTGTCTCTGGCTGAGATTCCTGCCCGAGTCGCTCGGGCAGCTGACAGCGCTAACTATCCTGAATCTCGCTGGCTGTCGCGCATTACTCCGGTTGCCCGAGTCGCTTGGCCAGCTGGCGGCGCTGTTGCACCTGGACATAGAAGGGTGCGAGGCGATGTCTTGTCTGCCGGAGTCGCTCGGCCAGTTGACGGCGCTGGATAAACTCAATTTTACAGGCTGCTATGCGTTGACCGGGCTGCCGCAATCAGTGGGCCAGCTGGCACTGGTTGCCATGTTGAACTTTGGGTGGTGTGGCGCGTTGACCTGGCTGCCCGAGTCGCTGGGCCAGCTGGCGGCGCTGGTGGATCTTGATCTCAGACATTGCAATGCGTTAAGGAGGCTGCCAGGTTCGCTGGGCGGGCTGGCAGCACTGACGAGACTGATTCTTCACGCATGCCACGAATTTTTAGAGCTGCCCAAGTCGCTTGGTCAGCTTACTTCGCTCGTGGCACTTGATCTTTACTACTGCTGCGCGGTCAACCAGCTACCAGAATCGCTGGGTCAGCTGGAGGCGCTGACTTTTCTGGATCTCAGAGAGTGCCACGCGTTAACGAAGCTGCCCGAGTCGCTGGGCCAGCTGGCGGCGCTGGCGGCGCTGCTTATGAACGGTTGCCGTGCTTTAGTGGGGCTGCCCGAGTCGCTTGGCCAGCTGGCGGCGCTGACCGTGTTGGATCTCGGCTCGTGTGTTTCGTTGACGCGGCTGCCCGAGTCAATGGGCCAACTGGCAAAGTTGCAGAAGTTGTTTGTAGGAAGATGTCGCAGCTTGAAGTGCTTGCCAATTTCGTGTATGAAGTTGAGAACTTGTACTCTACACGTGAACTCGTCGGATGACATGGTATTTCCGCCGCAGCATGTCATGATGCGTGGCATGCGGGCGGTTTGCAAGTATCTATATAAGCATAATTACCCGCTGAAAATGCTGATTATGATCATGGCGGCGCGCCGCCGCCGCACACGCCACCTGCCACCCGAGCTTTGGGTGCTAATTTGTGAAGAATTCTTTTTCATGTAAATGCAAACAAATGTATGAAGCGATAAGAATAGAACATTTTACATTTTAGTATAAAGCACAAGCTGGCGATGATTTAAATACAAAACAGCAGCTGAATAATGACAGAATTTTGTACAACATAAACAAAAATGACATCATCCCGATAAAATGACATAAACAACGCAGCGATGGACCACCACCATTGCAGGGTCTTCGAGCTTCCCAACTCGTTTGAAAATCTCACGGCGTTGACGGAGCTAACGGTAAATGGTCTGTATGAAAACGTCACAGCACAGTGCCCGCTGCTGCCGACGCAGCTGACAAGAACGCTATTTGTAGGGCAAGCAATAACGCACCTGCCAGAGTCCGTGTGTCATTTGTCGGTGCTAAGCAGGCTTACTCTCTACCAGTGTCGCGCGTTGACAGGACTGCCCGAATCACTGGGTCAGCTGACGGCGCTGACAAAGCTGGAAATGGGACATTGTGCTCAATTGACACGGCTGCCCGAGTCGACGGGCCAGCTGGCGGCGCTGACAAAACTGTGCATTATTTTTTGTCGTGTGTTGACGGGGTTGCCAGAGTCGCTGGGTCAGCTGACGGCGCTGACAAATCTTGATCTCACAGGGTGCCATGCGTTGACGCACCTGCCGAAGTCGCTGGGCCGGCTGGCGGCGCTAACGAATTTGGATTTACTTTGTTGCAGCGCATTGACAGGGCTGCCTGAGTCGCTGGGCCAGCTGGCGGTGCTATCGAATCTGAACATCAGCTATTGCGACGCGTTAACGGAGCTTCCAGAGTCGCTGGGCCAGCTGGCGGCGCTGAAAACGCTGGCACTCAGCTCATGTTGCGCGGTAAAAAGGCTGCCCGTGTCGTTTGCTTTTTTGCCCGACGATTTTTGGGTGCCAGTTTATAACTTGCATGCATTGACTTTTCCGCCAAGGACGGTTGCCGGACGCGGCATTCCGGCAATCAGGGCTTATCTGCTTGCGCACAATCACCCGCTGAAGATAATGCTGCTGATTCTTGCGGCGCGACGCCGCCGCGCACGTCACCCACCGCCTGAGCTCTGGGGATTGATCTTTGAATATCTTTGAATATTTTTGTGTAAATTATGAGTGTTCTATTTCAAATATATGACGTCATAAAACACCATGGATCGTTTTGAGATTCACCAGCTGCCCGACAATCTCACGACGTTGATTGTTGATGCATCGTATTATTATGTACCCGCTGCAGTAGAGCACCACCTGTTGTCATCAAGCGCGCCGGGGCGAGCCGGAAAACTCATTATAAACCGGGCAGCAACCCGCCTGCCCGAGTCCTTGGGCCGGCTGACAGCGCTAACAACGCTATTTATCTGCTACTACACTGCACTGACAGCTCTGCCCGAGTCGCTGGGCAAGCTTGAAGCGCTAACAGTGTTAAATATCTTTTGCTGCCGTGCGCTGACGGGACTGCCGGAATCAGTAAGTGGACTAACGATGCTAACAACGCTAACACTATCGCATTCTTCTGCGCTTCTTCGACTGCCCGATTCGCTGTGTCAGCTAGCCGCGCTGACAAGGCTAGATCTTGACGAATGTTACGCACTGACCAGCTTGCCCGAGTCACTCGGCCAGCTGACGGCGCTGACGACGCTCACGCTTTGCGGTTGTAGGGCATTGACCAGGCTGCCTGAGTCGCTGGGCCAGCTGGCAGCACTGACGACGCTATCTCTTCCGCCATGTCTTCACGTGATGCCTGGCTGGATTGTGCGGCTGACGGCGCTGGCGACGCTGCAGCTGTCTTTTGATCGGTTCTTGACGGAGCTTCCGGCGTCACTGGGCGAGCTGGCGATGTTGTCAACGCTCAGACTCAGTCATTGTTCTGCGTTGCTCCGGCTGCCTGGCTCGCTTGGTCAGCTAGCAGCTCTGACAGCACTATATCTTGACGATTGTTACACATTAACCAGCTTGTCAGAGTCGTTTGGTCAGCTGGCAGCGCTAACAAATCTACATATTAGCAACTGTGGCGCGCTGAAAGAACTGCCAGAGTCGCTGGGCCAGCTGACAGCGCTGAAAACTTTAAGACTTATATTGTGTCCGATCACACGGCTGCCCGGGTCGCTCGGCCAGCTGACGACACTAACGAAGCTGGCTATTGGTTACTGCACGTCGTTAACGGAGCTGCCCGATTCGCTGGGCAAGCTAACGACGCTAACGACGCTGGATCTACTCCGCTGTGAGAAGTTGCTAGAGCTGCCCGAGTCGCTGGGTCAGTTGGCGATCTTATCAACGCTGGAAATCTCCTGTTGCGTTGCGCTAACACGGTTGCCCGAGTCGCTGGGGCAGCTTGCCATGCTTGAAACGCTATACATTAATTATTGCCGCGCTTTGACACGGCTACCATTTTCATTGGCTTTTCTTCCAGCGATTCAAGAGGCGCAGGTTACCGGCCTTTCAGATCTGGTTTTCCCACCCTGCACCGTGGCAGCGCAAGGCTTTCCAGCCATCAAGGCGTATCTGTTTGCACACAACCATCCGTTTAAGATGCTGTTGCTGATCCTGACCGCGCGCCGCCGTCGCGTGCGCCACCCGCCGCCCGAACTCTGGGGGCTGATTTGGGATGAATATTTTGGATGAAAGTAAGAAAAAGTTCCATGCGTTCATGAGAAAAAAAAGAAAAAAAAGCGATGCGTAACTAATCTTGACGTGACGTCATCCATAATGTGTTGGATGATGTTGTTATTTATTTTGCAAAATGGTGCGAACGCGGGCGCAAGCAGCAAAAGAAAAAGTGATTGTATTTCTGCAGACTGCACACCACGCGCGGAGAAAGAAACTTTGCGTATTGGAACTGCTAACCGCGCATCCAGAGCTATGCGTGCACTTGCATGATTCGACGCTGGATTTAGCGATGTGTGAAAATCTGACCGCGTTGCCTGATTCTCTTGGCCAGCTGACGACACTGACTGCACTGAATCTCCGGGGATGCTGCGGACTAACCGAACTGCCCGAGTCGCTGGGCCAGCTATCGGCGCTGATAACGCTGGACATTTCCGTGTGCGCCCTGCTGGCAACACTGCCCGGCTCGCTTGGCCAGCTGTCTGCTTTGGAGACACTGCGTCTGGAAGCATGCCACAACTTATCGAAGCTTCCAGAGTCGCTGGGTCAGCTGAGCACGCTAAAGACGCTGGATCTGGGCTATTGTGACGCGCTGACAGGGCTACCCGAGTCGCTGGGCCAGCTTCGCTCACTAAGGACGATTGATCTGACGTACTGCTACGCGCTGACGGGATTGCCTGATTCGGTGGGCCAGCTTTGCGCGCTGAGGACGCTGGACCTGAGCTATTGTCGCGCGTTGACGGGGCTGCCTGACTCTGTGGGCCAGCTGACGGCGTTGACCGCACTGCGCCTGGGCTGGTGTCATGTGTTGACAGGACTGCCCGAGTCGCTGGGCCAGATGGCGGCACTGACGATGTTGAATCTTTGCTGCTGCGACGCACTGACCGGGCTGCCTGCGTCGCTGAGTCGGCTTGTTTTGCTGACGGAGCTGAATCTTTCTGGGTGCACGGCGTTGGCGCGACTTCCCGATTTTCTGGGAGTGGCATTGAATAGCCTGGATCTGGGGCAGTGCTCTGCGCTGACGACGTTGGGCGGATTCCTCAACCAGCTGACAGCGCTCGTTACGCTAGATATGAGTGAGTGCCGCGCGTTGACAGAGTTACCCGAGTCAGTGGTTGGGCTGGTCATGCTGAAAACACTTGTTCTCGATTCGTGCCGCGCGCTGAGAGGACTGCCCGTGCTGCTGGGCCAGCTGACGGCGCTGACGGTGCTTGAACTTGGGGGATGCAGCGGGCTAACCGAACTGCCCGAGTCGGTGGGCGACTTGTCCGCGCTGTCGGAACTTGATTTGAGCGGGTGTAGCAACTTGACACGGCTGCCTGAATCGCTGGGTCGGCTGGCGGCGTTGAAATATCTGAACTTGCGTTGGTGTTCTGCGCTGACGCGGTTGCCAGAGTCGCTTGGCCAACTGGAATTGCTGAAGCTGATTGATATTACGCATAACCATAACTTGACGCGGCTACCACTCTCCTGTGCATATTTACGTCCGGATTGTCTCGTCCGTACGTCGCCCTGCCTGGTTACAATGATGTTTCCACCTCAACCGGTTGCGGGCAAGGGTATGCTGGCCATCAAGACGTTTCTACTTGCGCACCACCACCCGCTCAAGATGCTGTTTATGATCATGGCAGCGCGGCGCCGCCGCATGCGTCGTCCGCCGGCTGAGCTCTGGGTGTTGATTCGAGATGAGTTTTTTTATTAGTTGTTGTCTTTTATCTATTGTTGTCTTTTATCTACTGTTTGTTTTCCGTATTCTATTCCCCACTGTTTGTTTCCCTTGAATCATACGTAATAAACCAGATTCTATTTATCCAATTGAAAACAGAAAGAGAAAAAACATAAAAAACAGAAAGAGAAAAAACAAAACATAAAACACAGAAAAAGAAAAACAAGACATAAAAACAGAAAGAAAACAGAAATGTGCCACCATTCTCACGCCTGAGATCGCTCAGACACCGTTTTTTGCAGGCACTTGACACAACGCGGGGCTGCGTACATGAACGTATTGTTGTAGTTGTAATACGTAATTTCTTGAATGACAAGCGGGTGCCGCGAGCGCACCTTGCAGAGCATGCATATCGGATCAGTCCCATCTCCTCCAAGATTCACCAGCACGGCGCGTTTGGGATTCAGCGGGCAAACGCTCGGGGCCGTGACCATCATGCTGCGATCTTCAAGAACCACAATGGGCAGGGGAAGCTTGTGCCCGCCGCACACGCACTGCAGCGCGCTGCATTTCGGAACTGCGGTCCAGACGCCGTCTAGCGCGACTCCTGTGGCCCACAATCCACCATCATCCGCACGCACAGTCACGCTAAACTTTGGGCGCACTGGCGACGATACAAGAGTTTGCGTCTTGACGGTAACTTGCGCCTTGATGGGCGTTTTGACAGGTGTTATGGAATCTTGCGCCTCCGCACGCACAGTCACGCTAAACTTTGGGCGCACTGGCAAAGATACAAGAGTTTGCGTCTCGACGGTAGTTTGCGCCTTGGAATCCTGCGCCTTGGAATCCTGCGCCTTGATGGGCGCCTTGACGAGTGATATGGAATCTTGCGCCTTGACGGGCGTTTTGACAGGCGTTTTGACAGGTGCTATGGAATCTTGCGCCTTGACGGGCGCCTCTGCAGTCTCTGTCTCGTAATCCTTCTCATCATACGCAGGAGGCAGCTCGGCTTGTGTTTGTTTGTTGGCTTGCCGCCGATTCCCGAGCAGACAGGTGTTGCCCATTCGCAAAAAGGTGAAAGAAATGGTGTAACCAAGAATGACGTAACCAAGAATGACGTACTAAGGATGACGTAGTTATTGTGACGTCCGCATTTATCCATTTATTTGACTTTATTTAGAATATTTAAGTTTTTATTACAATATTGAAGTTCTTCTTTTAGGATATTCAAATTCTTTTAGTCTTTTTGTCCGTGATCATGTTATGTTCACTTAGCTTTTTGACATGTTGAATTTTCTGTTAAAATTTATATTGCCACTTAAAGCGGGAACGTCGAAGACACTCGACACATCGCAACGATGCCCAAGAAGTTCGCGCACCTGCATTTTTGACGCTCTTAACTTCCTGGATAACAAGCGGATCGCGCGAGCGATTGTTGCAGAGCAAGCAGATTGGGTCAGTCTGGTCCTTTGTAATGGTCACTTTCACAGCACGCCTGCCATCGAGTGGACAAACATCTAGGCACGTGACCATCAGGCTGCCGTCCGCAAGAATCACAATCGGAATGGGCAACTTGTGGTCACACTGGCATGTGGAGGCCGAGCATTTTGGTATATCGGTGCTGACGCCGTTGTCCAGTACAACTCTCGTGGCCCATGGGCCACTGTCGTCCGCAAACACATCCAAAGTCGTTGGCGCCACTCTCTCAATGGTTTGACCGGACTTTCTGCTGTCGTAGGGTGGCGGAAGTTCGCCGGTTCTTGTCACGGCAACCTGCGCGTGTTCAGCCACATGATTGACGCGCTGCTCTTCGGCCGGCCGTCTTGTTGCAGAGCGCCCAGCACAGCTGTTGCCCATGAGTGCAAACCAAAGATTATGAGATTATTTTAGGTCAAGAAGACGTGGTTAAGCTATGATATCATTTAATAAAAATGTATGACATCATCATCTATCATCCATCAATTTTCATCTGAATGCCGCGACAAACTTCGAACCGCCCGAGACATGGATGCCACGTAGAGACGGCGTGACCACTTTTCGTCATACTGCTCGCGCATGCGGCAACCAGCGCGCCAAGCCCGACGCACCGCGTCTGCAACCATGCCGGGATTTTGCATGGCCTGTTGCCACGGCACCACAACCGCACCGTCAATCTCGGACGCAAGACCGACGTCGGTCGTCACGAGCGGCAGGTCGCAAAAGAGGCCGTCAAGAACAAAATACGAGTTACCTTCGTGCGAACTGAGGCACAGCATCAGATCACAGCTGCGGTAGAAAGCCATTTTTCTTGCCGCAAAGACACGCGGATCAAACGGTTTAGGTGCTGTCACCTGCATCTGGCGAAAAATAAACTCGCCCTTGAGCAGATCTTGCACTGCGCAAATCACATCGGCTCCCTTGTGTGGCAACCGCCAGTCGCCGCAAACGACCGGCAAGTCTCGAATTTCCGACCTGGGCAGCAGCCCAGGCACGTACAGCTCGAGCATGCTCATGTGCGGCACGGCAAAGTGCCGAAAAGATCGGTACAGGGTGCCATACAGGCGGCCGAATTCTCGCGTGCAGAACTCGGAGCAGGACACAATGACCGTGTTGTGTGGCTGGCGCGTTTCCAGCATACGCCGCTGCCCTGCAATGAGCTCTGCGTTGGACCGTTGCCATGCCGGATCTCGCTCGCCGTGAAGCTTGGCGATGCCGTGGTGCACGATGATGCAACGCGTGCTTGCCGGCACGTCGAGCGACAGGTGGTTGTCGGTGACAACGATGGTGTCGGGGTTTTCTCGGCAAAAATCTATCATTTCCGCTTTGCTATAGACGGATCTGCATGCTGGTGAAACGCGCGCCAGGATGTGATCAAAGCAAGCAACCCCGGTAATGTCGGTCGGGTATCCGTGCTTCACGTACGACACGATCTTCCATCCGGGCGCGAGACGGATAAGGTTTAATAAACTTGTGCAGCAATTCATTTAATTTAACAACCGTTTTTTTTTTGCAAAACATGATTTTCAAAAAAAAACTTTATCAAAATCTCAAATAATGGCTCGGCACGCAAACCTTCCGCGATTTCAACATTGTTCCTGTTCGTGGTGCCATCCCGAAAACGCGTGGATACGGCAAGAAACAGATTTGCCGCTTGTTGCTCTCACAGGAACTCTTATGGTTATGTGGTGGTTCGGTGCGATTCGGCTGTAATTTTGGTTTAATTTCAATTCGATTTACAATTAACACATGAGTGTAACGAGTTGAACCGCACATTCAGGGTTCAATTCCACCACATTACCGCAACGTTCGGATCATCCGGCCCATAATCCAAATAGCATTGACCCGGTGACGGCAAATTCTGCCGTGCTTCGAGCTCCTGTATTCGAGCACGCAACTCAGCGTTCTCCTTCTGAAAAATGCAGTTTGGCGCTCAGTTATGACAATATTGTATTTTATCACCCACCTGAAGACGACTAAGATCTGCGCGTTGCCTCGCCGAGCAATCTTTGGCAGACTTGCGATTCTTCAGTCTTCTGCGAGTCTCCTTTGCGGTCTGTGGACACAAAACGTAATATATTAAAAAAGTTTAAAAAAGTGCAATTAATGCGAGGCTTTGAATCGCAGGCGTAACCCGACCTTTATTTCCTGCTCCCCAAAGCCAGAGTTTTGGCAAATGCGCTCGAACACATCCAGCTCAATCGAGGCAATTTCTTCCTCTGTGAGGTCCCTGAACCGCCGAAAGTCCTGACGGTTGGTCATGGCGTGTGATATCTGTCAGTTTCTTGTGGGTTAATCAGTTGTTTGTTGTGAAATGACGTCTATTTATTTAATGACGTCACTATTACGTTAGTTTTTTTATTATTCTGACGTTTATTATTCTGACGTTTATTTATTACGTCACAGTTTTTTATTCGTGACCTTTCCGTTTTTATTCATGACGTCACAGTTATTTATATCTGACGTCACCTGACGTACTTTTATTCGTGACGTCAGATGCAGCTAGTAAAGTTTTTTTTGACTTCGTATCAGCAGAATCCACAATGGAGCCGCAAGCCAAGCGTCAGAAACCCGTATGTGTGATTGACGATATAAAATGATAAAGTACTTACTTATTTCCCACTAACAGAACCAGGAGGCGGCGCAGAACCAGGAGGCGGCAGCCGGGGCGGCTTCAGGCCCCATCGGCATCAAGCACGTCTCTTTTGCCGACACTGATTTTGGACGCGAGGCTGCCGACGCGCTTAGACGTAGCGGCGTGGTTGTGATCACAAACGTGTTTGACCAGGATCAGGCGGCTGCGTGGAAAGACGGCATCATCCGCGACTATTGCACGCTGTTTCCGTGGCTGTCGGCAGATGATACTACGAAATGGAGATCGAGCAATCTTCCACCGCAGACCCGCACAGGACTATATCAAGGCTTGGTCTGCAACCTGCCCGAGGTGTGGGACATTCGCGCTCACGAGAATGTGCGGCATGTCTTTAAGGGCGTGTATTCCAGCTTGCGTGGACGCTCCATCACGGAGCTGTTTACCAGCGTGGACGGCATCAATCTGCGGCCGCCGCACGAGAAAACTGTGTACTGCCCAAGGACCACCACGGATTGGGCGCACGTGGACCAGACGCATGTGAACGTACCGGGGCCGGACGATCCATTCGCCTGCGTCCAGGGGCAGGTGGTTCTT
>Ga0214917_10001869_pt1 | contig 26558 bp, 15 predicted proteins | sample LL_1208_BB_MetaG_FD_177983 | JGI IMG/M metagenome (GOLD analysis project Ga0214917, IMG submission 177983) | Freshwater microbial communities from Lake Lanier, Atlanta, Georgia, United States - LL_1208_BB | ecosystem: Environmental > Aquatic > Freshwater > Lake | place: USA: Georgia | collected... | reverse complement strand
CGGCCGGGTGGGCGTGGCCCGGGTCGGCCTCGCGGCGATGAACCTCGCCCTCTGGGACATCCAGCTGAAGCTCGAGGGCCAGCCGCTGTGGCGGCACCTCGGCCCCTGCAAGGAGAAGGTGAAGGCCTACAACACCGACGGGGGCTGGCTCACCTGGAGCACCGACGAGCTCGTCGCCGACATGCAGCGGATCATCGACCGCGGCTTCGACGCGGTGAAGATGAAGCTGGGCCGCCCCGATCCCCGGGAGGACTTCGAGCGGGTGAAGGCGGTGCGGAAGGCGATCGGCGACTCGATCAGGCTGATGGTCGACGTCAACACCGTGTGGGACCTGAAGACGGCGATCGTGTGGGGCCGCCGGCTCGAGCAGTTCGACATCGCCTGGCTCGAGGAGCCGATGCACCCCTTCGACGTGCGGGCCCACGCCGAGCTGGCCAAGGCCCTCGACGTGCCGATCGCGGTCGGGGAGACGATCTACACGCTCCACGACTTCCGGGAGTACGTCGACCAGAAGGCTGTCGACATCATCCAGGCCGACGTCACGAAGCTCTCCGGCATCGAGGAGTGGCTCGACGTGGCGGCGCTGGGCCGGGCCTACGGCCTCTCCGTGATCCCGCACACCAACGTGCAGCACAACGTGCACGCACAGCTCGCCGCGGCGACGGAAAACTCCCCGCTCGTCGAGTGCTGCTACGAATCGCTCTTCGACATCTGGGAAAATCCGATCCGCGTGGTCGATGGCCATTACACTCTGCCGGAGGCCCCGGGCGTGGGGGGCAGGCTCACCGACGCCGTGCTCGCGAAGCACCGCGTGGCCTGACGCGGGCAACGCGCGCCGCCCGAACTCCTCCGACGTTTCCCCAGATAGCCCCCGAAGGTGCACTCCATGACCGCAGCCGACGCGTCCAAGCCTGTTCACCGTGTGCTGCTGGTCGACGACCAGAGACTGGTCGCCGAGGTCGTCAAGCGGATGCTGGCCCGCCACGCCGATGTCGTCTTGGAGTATTGCCAGGACGCCGCGGCGGCTCCGGCCGCCGCAGCGGCATTCCGCCCCACGGTGATCCTGCAGGATCTCGTCATGGAGGACGCGGACGGTTTGGAGATGGTCCGGCGCTACCGATCGCAGCCGATCTCGGCCGACGTGCCCGTGATCATGCTGTCGTCCACGGCCGAGGCCGCGATCAAGGCGGAACTGCTCGAATCGGGGGCCAACGACTATCTCGTGAAGCCTCCCAACGAGGTCGAGCTGCTGGCGCGGCTGCGGGTCCACTCCGACGCCTACCTGCGGCTGCTGGAGCGAAACGCCGCCTTCGCGGCGCTGGAGAAGGAGCGGACGAAATCCGAACGGCTCCTGCTCAACATCCTGCCGACTGCGATCGCCGAGCGGCTGAAGAACGGAGAGCGCACGATCGCCGAGAGCTACCCGGCGGTCACCGTCCTGTTCACCGACCTCTGCGGCTTCACGACCTTTTCCCAGCACGTCGGCGCGCACGACCTGGTGGGCCTCCTCGACGACATCTTCTCACTCTTCGACAATCTGGCCTCCGCGCACGGCATCGAAAAGATCAAGACGATCGGCGACGCCTACATGGCCGTCGCCGGGCTGCCGGTGCCCCGGAGCGACCATGCCGAGGCCGTGGCCGACATGGCGCTGGGGCTGCAGGCGGCGTTCCGACGGCTCATGGACGACCGCGGGCTCGACATGAAGGTGCGGATCGGCATCCACTCGGGCCCGGTGGTGGCCGGCGTGATCGGCCGGCACAAGTTCATCTACGACCTCTGGGGAGACACCGTGAACATCGCCAGCCGCATGGAATCGCACGGGGAGCCGTCGCTGATCCACGTGTCGCAGGCCACCCGCGATCTGCTCGAGGGCCGCTATCGATTCACCGACCGTGGCGAGCTGCCGGTGAAGGGGAAGGGGATGATGCGAACGGCGTTCCTCGACGGCCGGGCGTGAGCGAGACGAGCCCGCTCCGGCGGTCACGGCCGGCTCTTTTGCAATTGCACGGCGGCGGAATTACGATCGCTTCGCCAGCGTGTGGCCGTCTCGACTCGACGCCATGACGCGACGTTCGTGCCACGCCGCCGCGTGACCGGGGTGAGGCGGCCCCGGAGGAAAGGCGGCGGGGACGAGCGGCAGCGCACGAGTTCCGCACCCTCCGAGAGACCTATGGTCCCATGAGTTCCTCTGCCTCCGCCACCGAACCGCAAGACGCCGCCCCCGCCAGTGCCCCCGGCCGCGAGCAGGCCATCGACATGGCGACGCCGGAGCACATCGCGCTGCTCACGCAGCAGCTGTCGACCCTCCTCACGGATACCGTCGAGCACATCGCCGGGCTCAACCGCGAGGCCCGCATCCTCGCCCTGAATGCGGAGATCGAGTCGGCCCGGGCCGGTGACGCCGGTGTGGCGTTCGGCGTGGTCGCCAAGGCGATGTCGCAGCTGTCGGAGAAGACCGGCGATTCGGCCAAGGAATTGGCGCGGGGCTCGCGGGGCCTGATCCGGGAAATGCAGCAGGTCACCGAGGTGCTCCAGACGAAGATGCGCGGCGAGCGGCTTTCCGACATGGCGCTCACGAACATCGACCTCGTCGACCGCAATCTCTACGAGCGGTCCTGCGACGTCCGCTGGTGGGCGACGGACGGCAGCGTGGTCGCCGCGCTGTCGACGCCGACCGAGGAGAATCGCCGGTTTGCCAGCCAGCGGCTCGGCGTCATTCTCAACGCCTACACCGTCTACTTCGACCTCGTCTTGTGCGATCTGGACGGGAAGATCGTGGCCAACGGGCGTCCGACGAAGCACACGGTGGTGGGCCTCCGCCAGGATCAGGCGGCCTGGTTCCAGTCGGCCATGAAGACCTCCAGCGGCGACGAATTCGGGTTCCAGTCGGTCCATCGGTCGCCGCTGGTCAACCAGGAGCGGGTGCTGGTCTATTCCTGTGCGGTCCGTGCGGGCGGCGAATCGACCGGCAAGCCCCTCGGGGTCCTCGGCATCCTCTTCAACTGGGATGCCCTGGGGCAGACCATCCTGGATCGCATTCCGCTCGTCGCCCGCGAAAAGCAGCGGGCCATCGCCTGCTTCGTCGACGCCGAAGGCAACGTCCTGGCCGATTATCCCGCAGGCGGACTGCGGGACAGGTTCGACATCTCCCTCTTCCACGGCCTGCGGCCCGGGCAGAAGGGCTACGGCGTGCATCACTTCGGCGGCCGGGAGTTCGTGGCCGGGTTCGCGATGTCGCCCGGATTCGAGACCTACGCCACCGGATGGTGTTCGCTGGTGATGGTCGCCCGCAACCTCATGGCGTCGTCGCCGCTCACCGGCGGCCAGCACGTCGACGGCTGATTCACGCCGCCGGCCCTTCCGCCTTGGCCACCGTGGCATACTTCGCGAACAGGGACATCAGCCGTTCCTTGTCGAAAGGCTTGACGACGAAGTCGATCGCGCCGAGTCCGATGCATTCGCGGAGCTTCGCCCGCTGGTCGACGGCGCTGACCATCACCACCCGCGCCGCAGGATCGTCTGTGCGCAGGCGTCGCAGCGCCTCGACGCCGTCGAGTTCGGGCATCACGATGTCGAGGGTGACGAGATCAGGGCGGTGCTGGTGGTAGAGGGCGACGGCTTCGAGACCGTTGGTCGCCTCGGCGACGATCTCCCAGCCCGCCTCGCGGGCGATCCCGGTGATCCGCATCCGCATGATCGCGGCGTCGTCGACAACCAGCAGGCGCGGCCGCCTGGTCTCAGCCGTGGTTTCCATCATCGTCTCCATGAGAGTGCTTAGAGGGTTTGGGTGCCCTGCTCGGCGGTTTGGACGGTCACGATCCCGGTTTCGACGTCCACCGTGACCCGGCGGCCGTGTTGCCCGCCACAGGATCGGCCGACGACCTCGATGCCCAGTTCCCGGAGGACCGTCTCGACCGCGGCCACGTTCTGGTCCCCGATCGGGATTCCCTTGGTGAAGCCGAACATCTTCGCGCCGCCGACGAGCTTGGCGGAGCACTCGAGGACCGGATCCCCTGTCGCCTCGCGCAGCAGGCGGAGCGTCTCGGGCACGGCGGTGTCGGCGTACTTTCCCGGTGGCGCCTCCCGGCCCTGGGATGCCGGCAGCATCACGTGGGCGACTCCGGCCGCCGCGTGCCGCGAGGAGTGCAGCACCACGGCGACGCAGGAGCCGACGAACGTCTTGAGCGTCAGGCGGCCCGTGGCCACGCCGATCTGGCCGATGGCGATCGAATCCCCGGTCGACAGGTCGGAAGGGGACGTCATGGCCGGCTCCGCGGTCCGTCCGCGGCGTCCCTGAGCCGCGCGAGGCTCTCGGCGTCGGGCAGGAAGAGGAGCCCGCAGCGGACGGCGGTCGCGTCGACGGCGAACGCCGTCCTCGCCAGCAGCACGGTCTCCGCCGGGGAGGGAAGCTCCAGCAGCATCGCCTCCATCAGCGCGGCGGGGAAATCGCGGAGAAACAGGGGGGGCGAGGGGAGGATGCCCTCGGCCCGCTCTGGCACGAGCATGTTGCAGACGACGTTGAGGTAGGAGCAGCCGACGATGTTCGCCGTCTCGATCAGGGCCGACCGCTCGATCTCGTTCCACGACGTAGACGTGCCGGGAGGACGCTCGATGAGGGTGTCGGCCAGCGCCAGGGCGTCCTGATCAGCCGCGGCCAACAGCAGGACGCCGCCGATCGCTCCGCTGATCCCCATCGCGCAGCCGCAGACCGGCTCCGCGCCGGACCCCAAGGCTGCTGCAGCCGTGGTCAGCGGCACCGCCTCCAATCGTTGCACCGCGAGCGTGACGGGCCTCCCCAGCCACTTGGCAAGTGCCGCCGAGGCCTCGTCGGCCCCGCGGCGGAAGGCCGCCGCCATGCCGGGGAGTTCGTCACTCGTCATCGGTCGCCCTCCGGCCTCCCCGCGGCCGCATCACGAGGTCGATCGCCGCCGACACGTCGAGCAACAGGCAGACTTCCCCGTCGCCCAAGATGCTCGCGCCGCCGATGCCGCGGATCCGCATGAAGTTGTCGTCGAGCGACTTCACGACGAGGTCCTGCGTGCCGAGGAGGCTTCCCACGGAGACCGCCACCGACCGGAGGCCGGCCTGCAGCACCAGCACCGCGCCGTGCTCGGTTTCCGCGGCGGACTCCCCGTTCCATCTGAAGATCTGATCCATGTCGAACAGCGGCAGAAACTCGCCGCGGATGTCGCACACCCGCCGGCCGCCGACCGAGAGGATGCGGCCCTCGGCCACGGTGATGATCTCGCGCACGTTCTCCACCGGGACGGCAAACACGGCCTGCCGCATGCGGAAGAGCATACATCGCGCGATCGCCAGCGTCAGCGGCAGTCGGATCAGGAACGTCGTTCCCTGGCCCGGCGTCGATTCCACGTCGACCGACCCGCTCAGCGATTCGATTCGCGTCCGCACGATGTCCATCCCCACGCCGCGGCCGGAGATGTTCGACACCTCCCGGGCGGTGCTGAAGCCGGGCTGCCAGATGAAATCGATCAACTCCTGTGAGCTGAGCTTCGCCGCCTGCTCGGCCGAGACCAGGCCTCGGGAGACCGCGCGATCACGGATGCGGTCGACGTCGATGCCGCCGCCGTCGTCGCTGATCGAGATCAGCACGTTGTTGCCGCGATGGGCGGCCGCCAGCCGGAGCGTGGCCGTTTCCGGCTTGCCCTTGCGGAGCCGGACATCGGCGGGTTCGATGCCGTGATCGATGGCGTTGCGCACCAGATGGACGAGCGGGTCGCCGAGCTCGTCGATCATCCGCTTGTCGAGCTCCGTCTTCTCGCCGGCCAGTTCCAGCACGACGCTCTTGCCCAGCTCGCCGGCGATGTCGCGGACCGAGCGCTTGAAGCGGTTCAGCAGGGGGCCTACGGGCACCATGCGGGTGCCCAGCACGCCCCGCTGCAGGTTGTCGGCCACGCGGGTGAGGTGGTCGACCGACTCGACGAGTTCCGCGTAGCGGCGCTGCCCCTCGTCCCACGCGCGCCCCTGATTCTCGATGCGCTCCATGTGAAACTCGCAGGCGGCCACGGCCCGCTCGTCCGCGCCGGGCGATGCCTTGACGATCGCATCGAGCGCCTCGCGAAGGGGCTGGTGGACGCCGCCTGAGCGGGCGGCGACGGCCGTCTTGCGAAAGAGCGGAGCCAGATCGGTCGCGAGCTGCACGAAGCGGGCCCTGGTGACGACGAGCTCGCCGACCAGATTCATGAGCACGTCGAGCCGTTCGACATCGACCCGCATGGTCTCGATGGCCGCGGTGGTCTCCGACGACGCGGCCGCAACAGCGGCGGCGGGCCGTTCCGGGGGCGGGATGTCGAGCTCAACCCGCGCCACGCCGTCGACGTCGGCGGCGATCGCGATCGCGCCTCCGGCGGCCGCGGTTCGCAGCACGACTTCGAGCGAGCGCAGCTCGGCCTGCGCCGCGAACTCGGAGGCGGGCGGGATCGTCTCGATCACCGTGCCGAGCGTGGCGAGCCGCGCGAGCACCAGTTCGGCCTTGATGTCGGCCATCGCCAGCCCAGGGGCGAAGTGCAGGCGGATCCGCCGTGACCGTGCATCCGGGGCCGCCTCCGCCGGCGGTCTGGCGGTGTCGGCGTCGCGGGGCGGATCCGCCGCGGTGGCGGCAGGCTGCGACGCCGCAGCAGGCGGGGCCGCTGCTGGAAGGGCTGGTCGTGGCACGGATGGCGAGGCGGCTGCGGGCGTGGCCGGAGGGGCAGGGGCCGCGGCCGGAGGGGCAGGGGGCGGCGGAGCTGCGGGAGCCGACGCAGGGGGCCGCTTGGCGGCCGCCTGGGAGGAGTGCTCCATCTGCTTCACGAGCTCGAGCAGGTCGCTGGCCGCCGCAAGCGGACTGCCTGTCCGCAGCCGCTCGTTGCAGTCCCGGAAGTAGTCGACGCAGCGCAGTGCCAGCTCGATCATCGGTCGGTCGAGCGTCAGGGACCCCGACCGCAGCCGCTCGAAGTGGCTCTCGAGATGGTGCGCCACGCTTGTGATCTTGTCGAAGCCGAGCAGCGCCGCCGATCCCTTGATGGAATGGATGAGGCGGAACGACTCTGCCAGCCGCCGGCCGTCGTGTGGGTCCGACTCCAGCGCCAGCAGGGCCTCGACGAGCTGGTCGCACTGTTCACCGGTCTCGTCGATGAACATTCCGACGAACTCCGCCATGTCGTCGCCGGGCGAATCATTGGGATGTGGGCCTGGAGTGGTCATGGCAGCGGCACGTCAGGGCTTGCGGTAGAGGAAGGTCGAGCAGCGTTCTAGGCCGCCGAGATAATCGTGGGCACCGTCGGTCGTCCCGGCGATCAGGACGCCGCGCGGAGCGAGAGCGTCGATGATGTGTCGCAGGGCCACCGGCTTCGACGTTTCATCGAAATAGATCAGCACGTTGCGGATGAGGATGCAGTCGAATTTCGGCCCCGGCATCGGGGCGAGCAGGTTGTGCCGCTGGAAGGTGCACATGCCGGCCACCCGCGGATCGAGCGTCCATGACGCGCCGTTCGCGGCGGCTGAAAAGTGGCGGGCGCGCCGCTCCGGCGAGACGAGCTCCATCGATTTGGCTCCGTAGGCGGCCAGCCGCGCCCGGGCGAGCGCCGGCTCGCAGAGGTCGGTGCCGACGACCTCCAGACGCCACTGTGGCAGTCGCGCGGCGTTCTCGGCCAGGCAGATCGCCAGCGAATAGGCCTCCTCTCCGCTGCTGCAGGCCGCCGACCAGACCCGCAGGGCCGGCTCCCGCAGCCCGGCGGCCGCCCGTGCGATGATCTCGTCGAGAAAGGGGCCGGCGAACCAGTCGAAATGGGCGGGAGTGCGGAAGAAATGCGTCTCGTTGGTCGTGATGGCGTCGATGAATCGGGCCAGTTCGTCCGGGTCGGTGCCGGCGTTGAGCAGCTTGTAGTAGTCGTCGAACGACGTCATGGTGCGCGCCCGCAGGCGGGAGCGGATCCGGTTGCTCAGCAGCGCGATCTTGCCGTCCTTCGTCCAGATGCCGGTCTGTCGATGGATGAACGCGCGGAACAGCAGGAACTGCTCCGATGTCAGCGTGATCAGACCGTTCACGATGGCCACTCCCGACGTCGCCTGCGGCGGACGACCGCCAGCTGCACCGAATCACAGCTTGAAACGCTTGACGAGTTCCTGGAGTCCCTGGGCCTGGGCGCCGAGCTCCTCGGCGCTGGCCGCCATCTGCTCCGCGGCGGCGGCGTTGGACTCCGTCGTCTGCGACACCGACCGAATCGCCATCTTTACCTCGCCGGCATTCGCGGACTGTGAGGCCGTCGAGGCGGCGATGTTGCCGATGCCCGCCGCCGTCGCTTCGACGGCCGACACGATCGACGCGAGCGAACGCCCGACCTTTTCCGACAGCTCCGAGCCCTCTTGCACCCGGATGGTCGACTCGTTGATCAGCAGCGTGATCTCCTTGGCGGCCTCGCTCGAGCGCTCGGCGAGCTTGCGGACCTCGTCGGCGACGACGGCGAATCCGAGGCCGTGCTGGCCGGCCCGCGCCGCCTCGATCGCCGCATTGAGGGCGAGCAGGTTGGTCTGCGCGGCGATCTCGCTGATGACCTGGATGATGTCGTTGATCTGCTCGGATGAGCGGCTGATCGTCCGCATCGACTCGATCGCTTCCTGCACCGCCTGGCTGCCGGCCTGCGCCAGCTGCGTGGTGCGGCCGGCCTGGCTGCGGCACTCGACGGCGCTCTTGGAGATCACGTCGATCGACGACGCGAGCTGATCGACGGACGCCGTCATCTGCTCGACGCTGGCTGCCTGCGACTGGGCTCCGTCGCTCAGGCTTCCCGCGCTCTCGGCGATCATCCGTGCCCCGTCGTTCTGCTGTTCGGCGGCTTCCGAGATCTGCTTGATGATTTCCCGGAGATTGCCCAGCATGCGGGTCGCATTGCCGGCGAGCAGCGTCATCTGCTCGTCGCCTTCCACGTGGAGGCTCCGGCTCAGGTCGCCGTTGGAGGCCGCCGCGAAGGCTTCGGAGAGGTGGACGACGTTCGCCTCGAGGGCCTCCTTGGCGGTGACGATCTTCGCCTGGAGTTCCCGCTCGCGCTGGTCGCCGCGGACCTGTTCCGTGACGACGTCCCAGGTGATCAGCGGCCCGATGAAGTTGCCCCGGGTGTCGCGGAGCGCCGAGACGTTGAGGTCGAGCACCTCGCCGCCGAGGCTGACGTGCTCGTGGCGGGGCAGGTGCTTCGGGTCGGCCAGGGCCCGTCGCCACTCGGGGGAGTCGTTGGGGAAGATGTCGAGCGGGCCGCCGACGATCTTCTCGGCCGGACGGGGCAGCAGGTGCTGGAACTGCCGCAGCGTCTCGAGCGAGGCGGGGTTGAGGTAGGTGACCTTGAGGTCACGGTCGGCCTGGATCAGCCGCACGGACGTGTTTTCCACCATCTCGGAGAGCCGCCTCTGGGCGTCGTGGTTCCGCGTGAGCCGGCGGGCGATCGCGATGGACGAGAGGATGATGCCCGCCGCGGTGAGCCCGAAGAGCCCCAGGCCGAACCATCGCAGCGTGCTGGTCGGCGCCATGACCTCGGCCTCGGAGACCTCCGAGACCAGCGCCCAGCGGACGGGCTGCTGCCCGGTCCCTGCGCCGTCGAATATCGTCACCGGAGTCCATGACGACAGCACCGGGACGTTCCGGAAGTCGACGCCGAGGGCGGTGCCCGCCCCCCCTGCGTCGAGCGCGTTGCGGACGGGAAGCGTGTCGACCTTGATCTTCGGGTCGATGATCGTGGTCTCGACGCCCAGGTCCTTCGCGAACCGCGAGTTGGAGCGGAACATCCGGTCGGGGCCGATCGCGTAGGTCTCCCCGGTGGAACCCAGGCCGGCCGTTTGGTCGATGATGCCGCTGACCTTGTCGATGGGAAGCTGGAACGCCAGCACCCCGACGACGCTCCCGTCATCGATCACGGGCGTGGCGATGAAGGCCGCCGGGGCGTTGAGCGACGGCACGTAGCGGCTGTATTGGCCGAAGGCGATGCCGCCGCCGGGGCCCAGCGCCAGCGCCTGCTCGAATGCCGCTGCGAGGCTCGAATCGGCGAGTGGGCCGGACGTCAGCGACCCGCCGAAGTCGATCTCCTTGAAGACTGTGTAGAGGATCGTCCCGGTGCGGGCGTCGATCAGGAAGACGTCGTAGATCTCGTACCGGGTGAGCATGTCGCGGAAGATCGGATGCACGCGGGCATGGAGCCGCGAATAGGCGGAATCGTCGGCGGCGGCATCGAGCAGATGCTTGGAGCCGAGCGGGTGCTGGTTGTCGCGGATGTACCGCTGCTGGAGCAGCACCCCGCGAGGATCGAGGCTGTCGATGAAGGGCTGGATGTCGGCACGCTCGCCGTTCTGCATGCGGAAGCGAGGCACGAATTGACCGGCGTAATACGCGGTCAGGTCGCTTCGTCCCCGGGCGGTGGCCGCATCGTCGACCGGCAGGGCCTGCCAGGCGTCACGAAATCCGCTGGCGGCATCGACGGTCAGCGGCGCCGCCGCGGCGACCCGCAGCTCCTGTTGGAGCGTCTTGAAATACCTCTCCACTGACTCCGCCGTGATCGTGCGGATCGCCTCGAGGCGGCCGAACGCCTCCGAGCGGAGCGACTTCGCCGCCGATCGGTACATAGCGATGCCGAGGAGTGCCAGGGGCACCAGGGACATCGTCAGCAGTGCGGTGAGGACGAGGTTTCGCGGGGAGCGGTCGTTGGAGAGCGTCATGGCGTGGGGGCTAGAGTGAGGCGGAGGCGGTGGGAGGACCCATGCGGTGCACGTTTGCCAAGGCGGCGGGGTCGAGCAGATTCTCGGCGTCGAGGACGATGTACAGGTCGTCGGCGTTGTGGGCGAATCCCTCCACGAATCTCTGTCCTTCGGCCATCACGGCCTCTGAGGAGGGCCGAATCTGGTCGGTGCGGAGTCGGATGACCTGCGAGACGGAATCGACCGTGCAGCCCATGGTGCGGGTGCCGACATTCACGACGATCGTGCGGGTGTCGGCATCGGGTGCGGCCGGCTCGAGTCCGAACAGGAGCCGCAGGTCGATCACCGGAATGATGGTGCCCCGAAGGTTGCTCACGCCGACGACGTAGGGCGGAACGTCGGGCACCCTGGTGGTCTTCCCCGGGGTGATGATCTCCTGGATCCGCTCGATGTGAAACAGATACTTCTGTCCGTCGAGCTGGAAGCCGACGAACTGCTTCGAGGAGGCCTGCTTGGCGTCGGTGGAGGCTGCAGCGGGATCCATGCCGTTGATCCGGTGGGAGGCGGGGCGAAAGACGAAGCTTCCGGGGCGAGAGGGACGGCTCGCTGACAAGCAGAGACGCTACCTTGCGGATCGCGTGGGTTCAAATTGTGCGGCCTGCGCGGCCCGGGAATCTCTCCGGGCGGACGATTCCGGTGCTGCCGATGCCCGGGAATCGTGAGTATCATGGTGCCGGTCCGGCCCGTGGTGGGCCGCTGCGCCGAGGCCCCGGCTCGAGTCGGGCGATGCGATCATGTTCGATGGCGTGCTTCGAGTCGCTGTGGTCGACGACTCGGCGCTCTACCGGCGGATGATCCTCAACGTGCTCGGCAAGATTCCGGGCATCGACGTCGTCGGCACGGCCACCCATGGCAGCGAGGCCGTGGAGCTTGTGACGCGAACGCGGCCGGACGTGATCACGCTCGACGTCGAAATGCCGGGCATGGACGGCATCGAGGTGCTCAGGAGGCTCAAAGCCCTGGGACTGCCGACGCGTTCGATCATGGTGAGCAGCCTCACGGCGGCCGGTGCGCCGGCGACCGTCGCCGCACTCATGGAGGGGGCGTTCGACTTCATCCTCAAGCCGGCCGGGGTCGATTCGCAGGCAAGCCGCACGGTGATCCTGCAGGAATTGACCGAGAAGATTCGCGCCGTCAGGGAGAGCATGGATGCCGTGCCGCCCTCACCCCTGCAGGCGTCGGCGGACCGGCCGGTGCCGCCGACGCGGCCGTCGCCGCCGCCGCGGGCGTCGGGCCGGTTCGACGCCATCGTGATCGGCACCTCCACCGGCGGTCCTCAGGCGCTGCGGGCCGTCGTGCCGCTGCTGGCAGCCGGCCTGCCGGTGCCGGTGCTCGTGGTGCAGCACATCCCGCCGCAATTCACGACGAGCCTCGCCGAACGGCTCGACGCACTGTCGCCGATGCGAGTCGTGGTGGCGGACGACCAGATGGTCGTCGAGCCGGCCTGCGTGTATGTGGCGGTCGGCAACCGGCACCTGGGCGTCGTGCGCCGGGGAGAAGAGGTCGTCTGCGGTCTCGACGACGGTCCCCGCCGCCGCGGATGTCGGCCGGCCCTCGATCACCTCCTCGAGACCGCGGCGGTCGTGTATGGCCGGAAGCTGCTCGTGGCGGTGCTCACGGGGATGGGCTGCGACGGCCTCGACGGCTGCCGGGCCGTGAAGGCGGCGGGCGGCATCGTGCTCGCGCAGTCGGCCGAGACCTGCGTCGTCTACGGCATGCCGAAGGCGATCCAGGAGGCCGGCCTCGTCGACGAAATCGTGCCGCTCGACCGCGTCGCGCAGCGGCTCCAGGAGCGGCTGGGGGATCCGTGAAGCCCCGGCGGCTGGGGCAGCCGGGCACCCGCGGGGGCCGGCCTGCCGGGGGCACGATCACGTCCGCATCGGCGGCATGGCCATCCGGTCACGGCGGCGGCTGCAGGAGCCGCGGCTGCAGAAGATAGTGCAGCAGGTCGACGAGGTTCTGCTCCCCGAGCTGTGCCGCCATGTTCGAGGGCATCGGCGAGAGCCGCGTCACGACCGACTCCTCGATGTCGGCCCGGGCCACGCGGATCTCCCGGCCGGTGACGTCGGCGAGGACGACGTCCGCCCCCTCGTCGCGGAGCCGCAGGCCCGAGACGCTCCGGCCGTCGGCCGTGGTGATCGTCGTCGTGCGGAAGGCCTCGTCGACGTTGCGGCTGGGATCGACGATGTCCTCGAGCAGCCGCTGCGGACCGCGCTGGCCCACGCCGTCGAGCGCCGGGCCGAGCGCCGCCCCCTCCCCGGCGAGCCGGTGGCAGGCGGCGCAGGATCTGCGGAACACGGCGGCGCCGTTCTCCCGCGAGGGCGCGCCGCCCGCATGGGCCGCGGCGAGCGTCGCGATCTGCGCGTCGAGTGCCTGGTCCGGCGGCGGCAGGTCCTTCGTGAGGTCGGCGATCCGGGAGTCGAGATCGGGCAGCTTCGCGGCGGCCAGCGCGGCGCGGACGGGCTTGTCCTGCAGCAGGCGGGCGGAGGCCTTTCCCGCCGCCACGAGCGCGAGCAGCCGCGCGCCGCCGTCGGCGCCGCCGGCCAGCGCCAGGGCGATCGGCTGCTGCACGGCCGCCGGCGCGGTGGGCAACGCGGCGGCGAGCGCGTCGCGGGCGTCGGCCGAGCCGTCGGCGCCGAGCCGGCGGGCGATCGACTCGCGGACGGCGGACGGCTGCCGGCCGTCGAGCAGGAGGGGGGATGCGACGGCGAGCGCCGCCGGCCGATCGAGCGCGAGGGCCGCGGTGACGGAGGCGGCGCGGACGTCGGCGGGCGACCGCTCGTCGCCGATGATCGCGACGGCGGTCGCGGCCAGCGGCAGGAGGCGACGGCGGGCGGCGACATCGAGCGCGAGCGACACGGCCTGTGGAGGGACCGCTGTGCCCACTGCCGTCGCCGCACCGAGAATCCGCGCGGCGAGATCGTCGCCCCAGCGGCCGAACTCGCCCGCGTCGGCCGGCGGGCTGCCGCGTCGGACCCAGCCTTCGAGGAGCGGACGGTAGGCCGACGCCTCGGTGGCGAGATCCTCGGCGGCAACGCTCTTCCGCGCGAAGCGGACGGCCTCGTCGAGCCGATCGACGCCGCAGTGCTGGGCCACGCTCGCGACGCAGGAGGAGATCAGGGCGGAGGGGCTGTCGTGGTCACGGATCGCGCCGAAGGCGAGCCAGGCGGCCGATTCCCTGGGGATGGTGGCGGCGATCTCGGCGAGCCGCAGCCACTCGGCCGGAGCGAGCGGGAGGGTGGAGACGCTCGTGGCGTCGAGATCGCGGACATGGTCGCGGATCGCGATCTTCACGGCGTGGACGAGCTGTGGGTCGTCCGCCGGGACCGCGGCCAAAGCCCTCAGGAGCGGCGGCAGCGATCCGGGCTCGGGGTGCGCGGCGAGGGTTTCGGCGGCGGCCCGCCGGACGAAGGGATCGGTGTCGGCAAGCAGCGTCCGCACGAGGTCGGCCCGCTCGGCATTCCAGCCAGCCGCACCCGCCAGGGCCATGGCGAGGTGCACCCGCACGATCGGGGCCGGGTCGGCGGCGATCCGGCGGGCCACGGTGGCATCGAGGCGATCGCACGCGGCGAGAGCCCGCACGGCCAGCGACCGCGGCACCGCGGCGTGGTCGTCGGCCGACGCGGCCGGTGCGGTGGCCAGTTCGAGGACCGCGGCGCGTGCGGCGGGATCGGCGGAACAGCGGGGCATGAGCTGTTCCCAGGCCAGCCGCCGCACGGTGATGTTCGGGTCGGCGAGCCGGCGGAGCAGTGATGTGGTCGTGTCGTCTTCGATCTCCGGTGCGGCCGCAGGCTCATCGGCCGCGGCCTCGCCCTGCCAGACGATCCGCCAGATCCGGCCCCGCGTGCGGTCGCGTCGCGGGTGGTGCAGGTCGACCTCGTAGTGGCCGATGATGCAGTTGTAGAAGTCGGCCACGTAGAGGGCACCGTCGGGCCCCAGCTGCAGGTCGACGGGACGGAACCACCAGTCGTCGCAGGAGAGGAAGTTTTCCGCCCGCTCGACCCAGGGGGACGAGCCGCGCCATGCGATGCGGTCGCGGTGGACCACGTTGGTGATCACGTTGCCCACGAAGGCGGAGCCGTGATAGTCGGCGGGAAACGCAGCGGCGTCGTAGACGACCGCGCCGGAGAGGCCGGTGGAGCCATGGTCGTCGCCGGTGGTCGCGGGGGCGAAGCCGAGGCCGTCGTGCGGCTTGCCAAAACTCTCGTAGCAGCCGCCGCGAAGCAGCATCGTGATCGGCTTCGAATGGCAGTCGACGGTGAAGCGGTTGCCGAGCCGGTCGACACACATGCCGAACGGGTTGACCTGGCCGCGGGTCACCAGTTCGATCGCGGAGCCGTCGGGGCGGAAGCGGTAGGTATGGCCCGACTGCATCTCGACCACGACGTCTCCCACGCCGCGGAGCCGCACCTTGGAGTCGTTGCGGAAGCCGTGGCAGGCGTAGACCCAGCCGTCGGCGCCGAGCCGAAAGGCGTTTTGATTGCCGTGCGTGTCGGCACAGTCGAAGGGGCCGTAGAGGATCTCGCGCCGGTCGGCCCGCCCGTCGCCGTCGGTGTCGGTGAGCCTCCAGATGTTGGGGATCGACCAGACGATCGCCGCGTCGCCGACGTCGCCTGGGCCGCGCGGCAGAGGCAGCACGCCGATCGGGATGTCGAGACCGTCGGCGAACCGCGTCGCCTTCGTCGCGCGGCCGTCGGTCCCGAAGGCTTCGAGGATCGTGATGCCGTCCCGCGGCGCGACATCGGCGGTCGCCGCGAACGGATACTCGACCGAGTGGCTCACCCAGAGCCGGCCGCGCTGGTCGAACGCCATGTTCATCGGCTTCTGAATCTCGGGCTCGCTCGCGACGAGCTGGATCGCGAAGCCGGCTGGCAGCTCGAAACGTTCTCGCTCCTCGGCCGGCGTGAGCGGGTCGGACGGGGCGATCGGCGGGCTGGCGACCAGCGGACCGCCGGATGGGAGCGTCGCGAGGCTGGCCAGCGTTCCCGCCATCAGCACGAGCCATCGCGCGGGGATCGACTGCCGGCGAAAGCGGGCCGCGAGCGGGCTGCTCCGCATCGCGCAGCACGTCGTCCTGCGCATACCATGTCTCCTGTTCGGAGCGTCGGCGTTTTCCGGAGGACCGCCGAACTCACGCACCGCCCACAGTATGACGTTGACGTTGAGCGCGCACACGGCCGCTGTATACTGTCGACAGCCGGGTCCGCGAGTTCTGCTGAGAGCATGTGGTGGACGTCATGGCCGCGTCACCGCGGGACGGGAGTCGAGACGCGATGCGGCAGTCGCCGGCGACAGCAGTATTTGGCCGTCCTGGCCGCCGCGCGGCGCCGTTGTCGTGGGCCCGCGGCGCGACCGGCCTGCCCCCGCTCCTCATGGTGGCAGTCATCATGGTCGCAGTGATCGCGACCGGCGGACCCGCGGCGGCCGATCCGGCCGTCGATGCGATTGCGGCGGGGCATGGGCGGCTGGCTCCGCTGTGGCGGAAGTATTGCCACGAGTGCCACGGCGGTGGCGTTGCCGAGGGGGATGTCGACCTCGTCGCGTCGGCGCCGCTCGACCGCATGCGGGCCGACGTCCGGCTCTGGCAGCGGGTGGCCGAAATGGTGGCGACCGGACAGATGCCCCCGCCGGAGGCCGCCCAGCCGACCGCGGCCGAGCGGGCCGCCCTGCAGGAGTGGCTGCAGGCATTCCTCGCGGCCGAGGCCCGGGCCCATGCGGGCGATCCCGGCCGCGTCGTGCTGCGGCGGCTCAACAACGCCGAATACACGTTCACGATCCGCGACCTCACCGGCGTGGAGTCGCTCGATCCGGCCCGCGAGTTCCCGGCCGACAGCGGCGCGGGCGAGGGGTTCACCAACACCGGGCAGTCGCTCGTGATGTCGCCGGCGCTGGTCGCGAAGTATCTCGATGCGGCCAAGGACGTCGCCCGCCACCTCGTGCCGCTGCCCGACGGCATCCGTTTCTCGGCCGGGACGAGCCGCCGCGACTTCGCCGACGAGGCGGTCGCCCGCGTCCGCGGCTTCTACGGCCGGTTCACCCGGCCGCTGGCCGCAGCGCTGGCCGACACGCAGACGACCGTGCAGCAGGGGATCACGCTCGACCTCGGGCACGACGGCTTCCTGCCGGTCGAGGAGTACCTCGCGGCGACGTGGGACGTGCGCGACGCGGTGGGCCGCGGCGCCGCGGCGTCGCCCGCGGTCGAGACGATCGCGGGCGAGCGGGGGCTCAACGCGAAATACCTCGGCATCCTCTGGCGGAGGCTCGTGGCCGACGGCGCGGCGGGCGATTCGCTCCTGCTCGACGGGCTGCGCCGCCGCTGGACGGAGGCGACGGCCGCGGACGCGGCCGCGCTGGCGGCCGACGTCGCGGCCTGGCAGGCGGCGGTCTGGAAATTCAATGCCGCCGGCCAGATCGGCCGGCATCTCGGCAGGCCCGACGGTCCGGCGTCGTGGCTCGAGGCCGTGACGCCGCTCGTCGCGGGCCGCGAGTTTCGACTGAAGCTCGAGGCACCGGCCGCGGGCGACGCGGTCACGCTCCACATGGGAGCGACCGACGCGGGCGACGGTGCTGCCGGCGACGTCGTCGTCTGGGAGAACCCGCGGCTCGTGGCCGAGGGCCGCGCCGACATCCCGCTGTGCGACCTGCGGCGGCTGGTCGCCGCGCGGCGGGAGCTCGCCGTGCAGGTGGCCCCGACCGCCGCCGCCTGCCTGGCCGCCGCGGCCGAGGCCGCGGAGATGGAGCGTCCGGCGACGCCCGAGGCCATGGCGACGATCGTGGCGGCGCTCGCGCAGAAGCACGGCGTCGACTCCCGGCTGCTGGCCGGCTGGCTCCGCGGGCTCGGGATCGGCCCTGGCGAGGCGGACTTCGACACGCTCCTCGACGTGCAGCGCGACGCGGTCGACGGCTACGCGTTCGTGAAGGCCTGGGGCGGGGAGAAGGATCTGCTGGTGGCGGCCAACGCCAGCGACGACACCGTGCGGGTGCCGGGCACCATGAAGCCGCACGGCGTCACCGTGCATCCGGCGCCGCAGCGGCAGGTGGTCGTCGGCTGGAAGAGCCCGGTCGCCGGGACGGTGGAGATCGAAGCCACGGTGCAACGAGCCCACGTCGGCTGTGGCAACGGAGTGACCTGGTCGCTCGAGGCCCGGCGCGGCGGGATGCGGCAGCGGCTCGCCGGCGGCACCCTCGACAACGCGAAGCTGGCGCCGACCGGGAAGATCGGCCCGGTCGCGGTGCGGCGGGGCGACGCGATCAGCCTGGCCGTGGGCTCGCGGGACGGCAACCATTCGTGCGACACGACGGCCGTCGATCTGACGATCCGCGCCGGGGACACGACCTGGGACCTGTCGCGGGACGTGTCGGGCGATCTCCTGGCGGGCAACCCGCACGCCGACACGCACGGCAACGAGCGGGTGTGGCACTTCGCCAGCGAGCCCCGCGCCGCCTCGGGCGACGCCGGCATCCCCGCCGGCTCGCTTCTGGCCCGCTGGCAGGGGGCGACCGTGGCCGAAGAACGCGCGGAACTGGCCGAGGCGGTGCAGCGGCTGCTGGCGGCGGACGGCGAGCCTGCCGCCGCCGAACCGCAGGCCGCCGACCGCGCGGAGACCACGTCGGCCACGCCGAAAGACGATTCACCCGATGCGAAGCTGCGGCGGTCGCTCCTCTCCCTCGGAGGCCTGCTCCTCGGCGGCCTCACCGCGGACGTGGCGGGCGGCTCGTCCTCATCCGGCGACGCATCCGCCGCCGCCGGCGTCGACCCGGCGATCTTCGGCCGGCATCCGCACGGCCTGTCGGTGGCGGAGCGGGATCTGTGTCTCGGGCCGCCGGAGGTGCTCACCGTGACGATCCCGTGGTCGCTCGCCGAAGGCTACGAGTTCGTGACGACCGCCGCGCTTCACCCCGGGGCGGATCCCGAGGCGAGCGTCCAGCCGCAGGTGCGGCTCGACGCCGCCGTGGCCGTGGGGCTCGCGCCCACGCTGCCGGTCGTGGCCCGCATGGATACGGCCGCGTGGCGCCGGTTCGAGAAGGCCTTCGCCGACTTCCGCGACCTCTTCCCGCGGGCGCTCTGCTACGCCCGGATCGTGCCGGTCGACGAGGTGGTCACGCTCAACATCTATTACCGCGAGGACGACCAGCTGCGGCGGCTGATGCTCGACGACGAGCAGGCGGCGGAGCTCGACAGGCTGTGGGACGAGCTCCTGTTCGTCAGCCGGGAGCCGCTGGAGCTGGCCGACGCGCACGAGCAGCTGCTCGGCTACACGACGCAGGACCGCGGCGACATGACCGGGCCCTTCGCGGCGATGCGGCCGGCCATCGAATCCCGCGCTTCGGCCTTTCGCACGCGGCTGCGGGTGGCCGAGCCGGCGCAGCTCGACGCGATCGTGGCGCTGGCGGGGCGGGCATGGCGGCGACCGCTCGCGGACGGTGACGTCGGCGGGCTGCGCGATCTCTATGCGACGCTGCGCGGCGAGGGACTGATGCACGAGCAGGCGCTGGCGATGCTCCTGGCGCGGGTGCTCGTCGCGGCCGACTTCCTCTACAAGACGGAGACGCCGCCGCCGGGGAGGTCGCAGGAGCCCGTCTCGGGGGCCGAACTGGCCTGCAGGCTGAGCTACTTCCTCTGGTCGTCGCTGCCCGACCGCGAGCTCATGGAGGCGGCGGCCGCCGGCCGGCTCGACGACGCGGCCGGCATCGCGGAGCAGCTGCGGCGGATGCTGCGCGATCCGAAGGCCCGGCGGCTGGCCGAGGAATTCGGCACCCAGTGGCTCCACGTGCACGGCTTCGCCGCCCGCGACGAGAAGAGCGCCGAGGCGTTTCCCACGTTCGCCGCGCTCCGCGGGGCGATGGAGGAGGAGACGGTGCTGTTCCTCGCCGACTTCTTCCAGAACGACCGCTCGATCCTCTCGCTGCTCGACGCCGACCACACGTTTCTCAACGAGGACCTCGCCCGGCACTATTCCGTCGACGGGGTGCACGGGCCCGCATGGCGGCGGGTCGACGGCGTGCGGCGGGCGGGCCGCGGCGGCATCCTCGGGCTCGCCACGACGCTCGCCACGCAGTCGGGCGCCTCGCGGACGAGCCCGATCCTGCGGGGCAACTGGACGAGCGAGGTGCTGCTCGGCGAGAAGCTGCCCAAGCCGCCCAAGGACGTGCCGCAGCTGGCCGACACCGTGCCCGCGGGCCTGACGGAGCGGCAGCTGATCGCGTTGCACTCGAGCAACGAGGCCTGCGCGAAGTGCCATGCGCGGATCGATCCCTACGGATTCGCGCTGGAGCAGTTCGACGCCATCGGCCGGTTCCGCACGCACGACGCGGCCGGTCAGCCGATCGACGCCGCCACCCGGCTCGTCGACGGCACGGCGATCGTCGGCCACGAGGGGCTGCGGGACCACCTGCTCACCGTCCGCCGCGACACGTTCGTGCGGCAGTTCTGCCGCAAGCTGCTGGGCTACGCCCTCGGCCGGGCCGTGCAGCTCTCCGACGAGCCGCTGCTCGACGCAATGCAGGCGACGCTGGCGGCGAGCGGCCACCGCGTGGGCACGGCCCTGGAGGCGATCGTGACGAGCCGCCAATTCCGCGAGATTCGCGGCGCCGACGCAGCCGAGGCGGAGGAGTAGAATCGCGTGGTCGGCCCAGGGCCGCGCTCTCGGGAGGCATGACGATGAACGCCCGGATCAACGTCCGGATCAACGCCCCGCAGATCTCGCGACGCACCATGCTCCGCGGTGTGGGGGTGTCGATGGCGCTGCCGTGGATGGAGTCGCTGGCGGCGCGGGCCCGTGCCGCCGACGGTCCGGCGGCGGGCGAGCCGCCCGTGCGGCTGGCCGTGCTCTTCGCGGGCAACGGCTTCCATTCGAAGGAGTGGTGGGCCGAGGGCGCCGGGGCCGACATGCGGCTCGGCAAGGTGCTCGCGCCGATCGCCGAGTTCCGCGAGCGGCTCCTGTTCGTCAACGGCCTCTACAACGAGCAGGCCCGCAAGGGCAACATCCACAGCTCGCAGACGGGCAACCTGCTCTCCGGCGCACCGCTGGCCGCGGGCGGCAACATCCGCTCCGGCACGAGCTTCGACCAGCACCTGGCCGCGACGTACGGCCGGGAGACGAAGGTGCCGAGCCTCGTGCTCGGCTGCGAGAAGTCGAACCCGTCGGTGCACAAGAACTATTCGATGCTCTACAGCTCCCACATCTCGTGGAGCTCGCCGACGACGCCGACGCCCCTGGAGCTCTATCCGGCGCTGGCCTTCGACCGCCTCTTCAAGGACGACGTGACGCGGGGCGACGAGAGCGTGCTCGACGCGGTCATCGAGGACGCCGGCGACCTGCGGCGGCGGATCGGCGCGACCGACCGCCGCAAGCTCGACGAGTATCTCGACAGCGTCCGCGACGTGGAGGCCCGCATCGCCGGCGCGGGGAAGCGCGGCGAGCTGCAGGGCTGGAAGCCGACGCTCGCGAGGCCCGACGTGCCCAGGCCGCCCGACGGCATCCCGCAGGACGTGGCCGAGCACATGCGGCTGATGTGCGACCTCGTGGTGCTCGCGTTCCAGACCGACACCACGCGGATCTGCACGCTCAAGCTCAACAACGACCACTCCGCGCTCCGCTTCCCGAACATCCCGCGGACCGACAACCCGAGCCAGGGGATCGACTACATGATCCACCACCTGCTGTCGCACTCCGACGGCGACGACTGGCTCAAGGTCAACCAGTTCTTCATGGAGCAGATGGCCCACATCGCCCGCAGGCTCGACGCGATCGAGGAGGGGGGCAGGTCGGCCCTCGACAACTCGATGATCATGATGTGCTCGAGCATGATGGCGGGCGCCAGGCACGACAACGACCGGCTGCCGGTGGCCGTGCTCGGCCGGGCCGGCGGCCGGCTCGAGACGGGCCGGGTGCTCGACTACGCCAAGGCCGACGACCGGCAGATGTGCCGGCTCTATCTGTCGATGATGGAGAAGATGGGCGTTCGCGAGCAGTCGTTCGGCGACGCCACCGAGCCGCTGGCCGAGGTCTGAATGGCCTCTTCCGGCACGACCGTCGCCGGCGGCCGCCCGGCACCGCTCCCCGCCCCGTCCCTGGAGGCGCTGCTGCGGCGGGCGGCGCCCCGCGGCAGGGTGCTCACGGCGGAGGCGCAGCTCTCCGGGTACTCCGCCGACGGCATCGGCTTCAAGACCTACCGGCCCGACGCCGTCGTCATCCCCGCCGACGCCGGCGAGATGATCGAGATCTTCCGGCAGGCACGGCACTGGAACGTCCCCGTCTGCGTGCGCGGCGCGGGCACCTCGCTGGCGGGCGGGCCGGTGGCCGCGCAGGGGGGCGTGGTCGTGCACACCTCCGCGCTCCGCGGCATCCGGGAGATCGACGCCGACGCCGGCTGGTGCGAGGTCGAGTGCAGCGTGACGCTGCGGCAGATCGAGCAGGCGGTCGAGCCGCTGGGGCTGTTCTACCCGCCCGATCCCTCGAGCGGCACCGTCTCCACGATCGGCGGCAACGCCGCCATGAACGCCGGCGGCGCCCACTGCTTCCGCTACGGCGTGACGAGCAACTACGTGCTGGGCGTCGAGGCGCTGCTGATGGACGGCGGCGTGCATCGCTTCGGCGGGCCGGCGGGCGGCCGCGGCCCGTGGCGGGAGGACTGGAAGCGGCTGATGGTGGGGTCCGAGGGTACGCTCGCCGCATTCACCCGGTTCTGGCTGCGGCTGGTGCCGCGGCCGGAGAAGGCCTGGACCTTCCGGGCCACCTATCGCGACCTCGTCGCCGCGGAGCGGGCGATCCACGCGCTGGTGGCCGACTCCTCGGCGCCCGTGGCGATCGAGCTGATGGACCCGCGGTGCGTGGCGCTCGTCGAAAACAGCCAGATGGCGGTCGGCCTGCCGCGGGACTGCTTCCTGCTGATCGTGGAGATCGACGGTCCGGCGACGCTCGTCGATGCGCGGGTGGCGGGCGTCGGCGACCTGCTCCGGCGTGCGGGCGCCCTGGGCGTCGAGGCGAGCGACGAGGCCGAGGAGCGGCGGAAGCTCTGGAAGGCCCGCAAGGTCGCGGGCGGGCTCTTCGGCCAGGTGAGCCCCGACTTCGTGGTGCAGGACGCCGTCATTCCCAAGCGGGCGTTGGCCGACGTGCTGCAGCACCTCTACGACGAGTCGGATGCGGTGGGCATCGCGGTCGTCAACGTGTTCCACGCGGGGGACGGCAACCTGCACCCGAACTTCCTTTTCGACGCGCGGAAGCCGGGCGACCTCGAGAAGGTCGAGGCGCTCGGCAGTCGGTTCATGCACCGCGTGATCGAGGTCGGCGGGACGCTCTCGGGCGAGCATGGCATCGGCAACGACAAGGCTGCCTACATGCCGCTGGTGCTCTCGCCGGAGAACCTCCGCATGCAGCTGGCGGTGCCGGCCGCGTTCAACCCGCGGCACCAGCTCAATCCGCTGAAGGTGCTCGCCGGCCGGCGATTCGACCGCCAGGCCGCCGGGGCCGACGGTCCAGTGGCCGACGATCCAGCGGCCGACAAGCATGGCCATGGCGCGACGAAGAAGGCCGTGCCCGCCGTTGCGTCACCGGGGCGGCCGTTCACGGCCCTCCTCGACGCCGTCGATGGCGTCGTCTGCGTGCCAGCCTCCGCCACGTCGCTCGACGTCGACGCCCTCGCGGGGCCGCAGGGACTGCGGTTCCCGCTGGTGCTCGATCCCGCCGCGACGCTGCGGGAGCAGATCGCGGCCAGCAGCCACGCGCCGGCGTCGTCGCGGTTCGGCCCCTACTGCGACGCCGTGCTGGGCATGAACTGGCGGCTGCCCGACGGCCGGGTGGTGCGGGTCGGCGAGCGGGTCGTGAAGACGACGACGGGCTACGACCTGCTGCGGTTCCTGCTGGCGACGGAAGGTCGCCACGGCGAAGCCGTCGACGTGGTCCTGCGGCTGCGGCCGGCGGGCGGCCTGCGGGCGGTCTGCAGGCTGCATGGCTCGGCCGCCGCGGTCGCCGCCGCCGCGACGCGTCTCGTGCGGACCTGCTGGGTGCACTGGTGCGATACCGTGGATCTCGTCGTGGACGCAGGCCGCACGACGGCGCGGATCGGCGTCGAGTGCCGGCCCGCCGAGTGGCCGGTCTACGAGGCGTTCCTGCGGCAGTGGGCGGCGGGGCAGGGGGTGTCGATCGACGTGGAACAGGGAGCCGCGGCGGCGTGCGACGGCCTGCCCGATGCCGTTCTCAAGACGACGCCGGAGCGGGCGGCGACGCTGGCCGCCGCCGTCGGCGGGCAGGCGGGGCTCAAGGCGGTTGCGATCCTCGCCCGCGGCGTCGTGCACCTGCACGTGGTCGCCGGCGATGCCGCGGAGACGGCCGCCGCGATCGTGGCCCGTCACGCCGCCGCGCTGGAGGCGATCGGCGGCGACGCCCGGTCGCGGCATCTGCCGCCGCGGTCGGCCGCGGCTGCCGAGGCGGCCTGGATCGACCGGCTCGCACGCGATTGGGGGGCCGCATGACCGCGACGCATCGGCAGGGGCAGCCCGCGGCGACGGGGTGCCGGACGCAGGAACCGGTCGATCCGGCAGCCCCCGTCGATCCGCTCAGCGGCTGCGTGCACTGCGGGCTGTGCCTCGAGGTCTGCCCGACGTATCAGCTCACCGGCGACGAAAACAACTCGCCGCGCGGCCGGCTGCGGCTGTGGCGGGAGGAGGCCGACGGGCGGCTGCCCGCCGACGCCTGGACCGACTTCTATACGGCGGAGTGCGTCGGCTGCCTCGCCTGCGAGACGGCCTGCCCCGGCAACGTGCCCTACGGTGGCTTCCTGGAGCGGACGCGGCATGCCCACGTCGCCGCGGGCAGGAGCCGGCCGCCGGCGGCCTTGCGGTGGGCCGCGGCGCTCGCCGCGCGACCGCCGCTCATGCAGTGGGCGCTCTGGCCCGCGCGGGCGCTGCGGCGGTGGGGCGTGTTGCGGCACAGGCTCGTCTTTCCCGGACGACCGGCGGCGGCCACCTCCACCGCCGACTACGCCCGCGAACTCGTGCGGGCCCGGCGGCCCACCGGGCCGCGGGTCGCACTGCTCACCGGCTGCCTGATGGAGTCGCTCTTCCGCGAGATCAACTTCGCGACCGTGCGGGTGCTCGTCGAGAACAACGTGCAGGTCGTGGTGCCGGCGGGGCAGGGCTGCTGCGGAGCCGTGCAGGAGCATCTCGGCCTCGACGGCGTCGAAGCCCTGCGGGAGCGCACCCGGCGGGTGTTCGGTGACTGCGGCGTCGACGCGATCGTGACCAATTCCTCCGGCTGCGGCCTGGCGCTGCAGAAGACGATGCAGGCCGAGACACAGCGATCGCCGCCGGTGCGGGACGTGCTCGCGTATCTCGGCGAGCTCGGTCCGGTGCGGCGGCGGAGGCGACCGAACGGCGCCCGTCTCCACGTCGACCTGCCCTGCCACCTCGTGCACGGCCAGAAGGAGGCCGGTATCCCGGCCGCCGTGCTCGACGCCACCGGCTACGCCTGGGAGCTCGCGCCGCAGGCCCACGACTGCTGCGGCTCGGGCGGTGTCTACAACCTCCAGAAGCCGGGGAACGCCCGGGAGATCCTGGCCCGCAAGAGCAGCTTCCTCGAGACGGCAGCCGGCGATCCCGTCATCCTCGCCACGTCGAACCACGTCTGCATGATGCAGTGGCATTCCGCGGGGGCCACGGGACTCGTGAAGCGGCCCTACCGCGTGGCCCACGTCATCTCGCTGCTCGACCCGGAGGGGCCGGATCTCGGCGGGTAGGGTCGGCGGGGTGAGCCGACTCGCGCGGCCAGATCAGGACGAAGAGCGCGACCGCCACCGCGGGAGCCAGGCCCGCGATCGCGAAGCCCAGATCGAAGGAGCCGGTCCGGTCGACCATGCGGCCGAAGGCCTTCTGCATTGGCGAGGGCACGAGCCAGCCGATCGACGCGAGCAGGCCGGTCGCCAGCCCGAGGTGCCGGGGGCTCACCTCCTGCGCCAGCGAGTAGTAGCAGGGGAAGAGCCCCATCGCGCCGGCGCCGACGACCAGCAGCAGTGCGTACAACGCGGTGCCGCGGGGCAGCGTCGCGGCCACGACGGTGAGCGCCGTGCAGGCCGCGCAGGCCGCCAGCACCACCAGCCGCGAGCGATGCACCGCCATGCCCCGCCGCACGAGCCAGAGGCTCGCCGCCCCCGCCGCGATGCAGCCGACGTCGGCTGCGACGTAGTAGGCGGAATTGAAGAGGAGCGCCTCGGACTCGGAGGCGCCGCGGCCCTGCTGGAGGAACATCGGCAGCCAGGCCCGCAGCAGGTGCCACGTGATGCTGATATTCACCAGCAGCGGCACGAGCGCCCAGAACCGCCGGTTGGTGAGGCACGCCTCCAGCCACACGTCGAGCCGGCGGGCATCGGCGGCCGCCGCCGCCGCGTCGGGCCGGGAAAGGTCGTCATCGCGGGTCGATGCGAGCCAGACGACGACCCATGCCAGACCGATCGCGCCGATGATGAAGAAGGGGGGGCGCCAGGCGCCGACGGCCTGGTTGCCGGCGACGATCGCCACGATCACCAGCGGGGTGAGGATCGCCCCGATCGCGCCGCCGCTCTGCAGGATGCTGTTGCCCAGCATGCGGTGCCGCCGCGCGAGCACCGCATGCGTCGTCTTGAGCGCGCAGGGCCAGTGGCCGGCCTCGTAGAAGCCCAGCAGCATCCGGCAGGCGAGCATCGAGCCGAAGCCGTCCGCCAGCCCCGAGAGGATGCCCACGGTCGACCAGGCGACCACCACCGTCGGGTAGAGCCAGCGGATCGGAACCCTGTCGGCCAGGATGCCGAAAAAAAGCGAGCCGTCCGCGAAGGACAGGCCGAAT
>Ga0214917_10001868_pt1 | contig 26593 bp, 23 predicted proteins | sample LL_1208_BB_MetaG_FD_177983 | JGI IMG/M metagenome (GOLD analysis project Ga0214917, IMG submission 177983) | Freshwater microbial communities from Lake Lanier, Atlanta, Georgia, United States - LL_1208_BB | ecosystem: Environmental > Aquatic > Freshwater > Lake | place: USA: Georgia | collected... | reverse complement strand
CAGCCAGCGAGAGTGCAATCGCATCTATCTCAACTGGAATTGAATTCATCGCAAATGCTCGTTGTAGGGCGCCTACTTGAGCACCAGGGGATCTAAGAATTACCGCCATCTGTGACCACGGCACACCCTGTCTTAAGTGAGCGGATCTAAATTGATGAGCGATGAAATTTGCTTCATCACTAGCACTACTTAACATCGCAACTTCTTGGTCCTTAACTTTTCGAAAACTTACAGGCAATTTAACAGTGTTTTTAATTCCAGCTTGCTCTAAATCACTTAATAAATTATCTGGATCAGCCCCTCTAAATCTGCCAACTACTGATTGTGGGTCGGCAAATATTACTAACTCTTGCCCACTTAGTAATTGCAATAATTTGCGTTGCGCCCGATCTGACTCTTGAAACTCATCAACATAAATAACTTGGAATAGTTTTCGATACTTATCAAGTAAATCTGGATTACTCTCTAGTTTTTCTACCGCTGCAATGATGATCTCACTAGGATCAATTCGATTAAGACCGGCGCCAGTTGTAACGTCGCGCAGCGCAAGTGATTGTAAATATTTTTGCCAAAACTCACAGATAGCCGGCCAATACTTTTGTTCATACTTATCGGCATACTTAACTAACTCAGCCGGTGAGGAGCCGCGCTCAGTTGCCCGGCCAATAAAATCACGCAGCTCTTTAGCAAAGCCTCTTGTTGTTAAGGCTGGAATTAACTCCTTCGGCCATAATGTTGCAGCCGGGTTTGCCGCATCAATTGCTAATAACTCTCTAATCTGTGCATCTTGCTCTGCCCCTGATAACAAAACATATTTTTTTGCATCAGTATTTGCAAGCTGATCATTTAAAATTAAAAATGCAATCGAATGAAATGTTCTAGCGATCGGCTCACTCACCGTATGTGTTGCTGGATTTGCAGAAGCAATCTGATCACGCAGTTTGCTGGCACTATGGCGGCCATAGGTAATTACTAGGATTGAGTTTGGATCTTGACCTTCACTTATTCTTTTTGAAACAGCCGTAATTAATGTTGTAGTTTTACCACTGCCAGCCTCTCCTAAAACTAATAGTGGAGTTCCGCGGTGAGTGATTACCTGCTTTTGTTGATCACTTAATTGTGATTCATCTATTAACTCACTTTTAAGTGGCGCTCTAACCAGATTTAGCTTTGGGGTATTTTTTGCGCTGGCCACGGCTTAATTTAACGCGAGCGCACTGACATTAAGGGCTATGACCCAACTGGCGCTAGGAGTTCTCGTTAGTTCGCTTATTTTTAGAAGTAATTCGCGCTCTGGTAGAACCATCAAGGATTACCTTGCGAATTCTAACTACCGCAGGCGTTACCTCAACGCACTCATCCTCACGGCAAAACTCAAGGGCGCCTTCCATATTTAATTTCTTAGCCGGAATTAATCGCTCAGATTCATCAGTACCAGATGCGCGCATATTTGTTAACTTCTTCTCGCGCACACAGTTGACATCCATATCCTCACTTCGTGAGTTCTCACCAATTACCATGCCTTCATAAACTTCATCACCTGGCTCAACAAATATTGAGCCGCGATCTTGGGTGCCATAAAGTGCGTAGCTAGTTACTGTTCCCAATCGATCTGAAACTAATGAACCGGTTGAGCGAGTGCGAAGCTCACCATGCCATGCTTCATAACCATCAAACACATGGTGAAGTAATCCAGTTCCTCTTGTCTCAGTTAAAAACTCAGTTCTAAAACCAATTAAGCCACGAGAAGGAACTCGGTAATCAAGACGAATCCAACTAGTGCCATGGTTAACCATTTGCTCCATCCGCCCCTTACGCAGCGCCATTAATTGCGTAATCACACCTAAGTACTCCTCAGGGGCGTCAATAGATAAACGCTCCATCGGCTCATGTAATTTGCCATCCACCATCTTGGTAACTACCTGAGGCTTACCAACGGTTAACTCAAATCCTTCACGCTTCATAATTTCAACTAGAACTGCAAGCTGTAACTCACCACGGCCTTGTACCTCCCAGGTATCTGGGCGATCGGTATTTAAAACTCGGAGCGAAACATTTCCAACTAGCTCTGCATCTAACCGGTTTTTAACTTGGCGAGCAGTTAATTTATTTCCACTCTTTCCGGCCAATGGTGAGGTATTAATACCAATTGTCATCGAAATACTTGGCTCATCAACTGTGATTAATGGCAGAGCATGTGGATTTTCTAGATCAGCAAGTGTTTCACCTAAGGTAATAGTTTCAATTCCAGCAACCGCAATAATGTCACCTGGGTGAGCTTCAAGTGCTGGTACTCGCTCCAGTGCTTCAGTAATTAAAAGTTCCGATACTTTAACTCGCTCGGTTGTGCCATCGGTTTTAATCCAAGTAACTGATTGGCCTTTCTTAATCACACCTTCTCTTACCCGGCATAGTGCAAGCCGGCCTAAGAATGGAGATGAGTCAAGGTTTGTTACATGTGCTTGCAGAGGTGCACCTTCATGGTACTCCGGTGCTGGAATTGCAAAAAATATCGTGTCAAATAAAACATCTAAGTTTTCATTATCTGGCATGCCACCATCTGCTGGTCGATTTAAGGATGCTCGTCCTGCCTTTGCAGATGCATAAACAATTGGAAACTCAATCTGATCTTCATTTGCATCTAGATCTAAGAAGAGTGCGTAAGCCTCATCAACAACCTCTGCAATACGTGAATCGGGCCGGTCTACTTTATTAATTAACAAAATAACTGGTAGATTTTTTTGCAAAGCTTTACGAAGTACGAAACGAGTTTGTGGCAGTGGACCTTCAGAGGCATCTACTAACAAAATTACGCCATCGACCATCTCTAATCCGCGCTCAACCTCACCACCGAAATCTGCGTGTCCTGGCGTATCAATAATATTTACGATTGTGTTACCGCGCTTTACCGCAGTATTTTTTGCCAAAATAGTAATTCCCTTTTCGCGCTCAAGATCCATCGAATCCATCATTCGATCCTGGCCTTCATCTTGTTTCTTATGCGCTGCAAATGCACCAGATTGCCAAAGCATGGCATCTACTAATGTGGTTTTGCCATGGTCAACGTGGGCAATGATTGCCACGTTTCTTAGATCATCGCGTTTTTTAACTGGCAGATCTTTTAAGTGTGCTTGTTTTTTAGACATTGAACCTAAACTCCACTACATCACCATCAGCCATTACGTAATCCTTGCCTTCCATTCGCACCTTGCCATTGGCGCGGGCTTGCACCATTGATCCTGCAGCTACTAACTCATCAAAGGCCACAACCTCTGCCTTGATAAATCCTTTTTGAAAATCTGTGTGAATCACACCAGCAGCTACTGGAGCGGTATCACCTTTATGAATCGTCCACGCTCTGGTCTCTTTCGGACCTGCGGTCAGATATGTCTGTAATCCTAATGTATTAAATCCAACTCTTGCTAATGTGGTTAATCCTGGCTCGGTTAATCCGATTGATTTAAGTAATTCCAGCGCATCTGCCGCATCTAAATCAGCTAATTCAGCCTCAGTCTTTGCATCTAAGAAGATTGCCTCCGCCGGCTTTACTAGCGCTGCTAACTCATCGCGTAATTGTTTATCAGATAACTCAGCGGCATCAACATTGAAAACATATAGGAATGGTTTGGCAGTTAAAAGTTGAAGCTCTGCAATAGCAGCGATATCAACCTTACTGCCGCGAAGTAATTGCCCTTGATTTAAAATCTCTGATGCTTCTTTAGCAGCAGTTAAAACTGGCTGCTTTTCTTTGATGGTGCGAACCTCTTTTTCAAGACGTGGGATCGCTTTTTCTAATGTTTGTAGATCAGCTAAGCAAAGTTCAGTGTTAATAGTTTCCATATCTTTTTTTGGATCAACATTGCCATCAACATGGACCACATCCCCATCTTTGAATACTCTAATTACTTGGCAGATAGCATCACTTTCTCTGATGTTTGCTAAAAACTTATTACCAAGTCCAGCGCCTTCTGATGCTCCCTTAACAATTCCGGCGATATCAACAAAGGAGACTGAGGCTGGCAAGATTTTTTCTGATTCAAATATTTTAGCTAACACCGGCAGGCGATCATCTGGAACTCCCACCACACCAACATTGGGCTCAATAGTGGCAAAGGGGTAGTTAGCAGCTAGGACATTGTTTTTAGTCAGCGCATTAAACAGGGTGGATTTACCCACATTTGGCAGACCGACGATTCCGATTGAAAGGCTCACGAGGGGTAAAGCCTACGCAAGATTGTCACCTCTTCCTGCCACTATAACCCCATGCCCGCATCGATCATCTCCTTACTTATCGGCCTATTGGCCGGTGGCGCTATCGGATACCTCGCAGCAAAGCTACGCAATAAATCTGCTGGCAATGAGGCCGCCCTATTAGATGATTATAAAAAGCAGTTAGAGGCAGAACGGGGCAAGACCGAGAACTCAATTAAGTTAACCGCTGAGTTAAATGCGATGAAATCAACTGTTGAAAAATTATCAGTGCAATCCAATGAAGCTAACCGAGTTCGAACTGAGGCAGAAGCAAAGCTTGAGACCACAATTAATGAGATGCGCCGGGCTAGTGAATCAATCTTTGATGAGACTAAAAAAATTGCGGGCGCTCTATCCAATAGCCAGACGCGAGGAAAGTTTGGCGAGGCCCAACTTGAATTACTTTTGCAATCAGCAGGTCTTCGCGAAGGTCATGAATACACCAGACAAAAATCAACTACTGATGCTGACTCATCTGGCATTCCAGATATCACGGTAAAGATGCCAGGTGGTTCTGCGATATTTATTGATTCAAAGTTTCCATTTGATCGCTTTTTAGATGCATTTGGTACTGAGGTGGCAAGTGAGCGCGATGATTACTTAGCCCAACATACAAAAGATTTACTAAAGCATGTGGAGGCGCTCGCCAAACGTGGTTATCACAAGTCTGCAGGATCGCCTGATTTTGTAGTTTTATTTGTGCCATTTGAAACTCTACTGGCTGAAGCACTTCGAATTGATCCAGCCTTTTTAGAAAAAGCATTTAAATTAAATGTAACGGTAGCAACCCCTACATCAATGATGGCACTGCTTCGTACTATCGGTTATATCTTCACTCGAAATAAGTTAGCTGATAATGCCGATGAGATTCAAAAAGTAGCAAATACCTTCTTAAAAAACATTACTTTACTTCACGGCAAGATTGTTGCAGTTGGTAAAGCTATCTCATCTACTGCAAAGGCTTATGAGGATTTAATTCCAACTGCTGAGCGAACCGTGTTAAGCCCGGCCCGAAGAATTCATAATTTAGGTGTAACTGGAGATAAAGATAAATTAGCAATTGAGTATCCAGAATCTCCAGGTGAGGTCCGAGAACTAAAGAGCATCTCTGGTGATGATGATTTTATTGAGGTAGAAGAGATTGAGAGCGGAAAAGATGGGTAGCCTGCCAATTAACTCACCAATTAAAGGACCTGGTTTAACTAAGGCGGGTGTAATAATTTTGCAATTCTTACTTATCTTTTTCTTAATGGCAGTGGAGTTAATCTTTCGAAATTCGCTCGGAATAATCACCTGCCTAGCTCTCTGGATCGCCTTTTTTGGCGGTATTTACTTAGGCAGAAAAGGTACTGCTTATGTGAATGCAGTATCCCCGCCAGTTTCCCTTTTAATCTCATCCTTGTTATTAATGCCAACGATTGGCGGCAGCTCATTTGCACCGACTAAGTTTTTAATTGATTTAGTATCTGGCCTGGCATCAGTCTCGTTTTATTTACTAACCGGTGCTGCAGTTGCTTGGTTTGTTTGGTTTAAAAATGAAAGAAATAATTCAGGATCCTCACTTACCAGCGAGTTTTAACTCCTTGCGAAGCTCCGGTGGTAGAGAGAAGAGCAGATGCTCCTCAGTTGCAGTAATTGTTTCAACATCACCAAAGCCGCGAGCAGCTAGCCAATCAAGTAAATCTCTTACTAAAATTTCTGGAACGGAAGCACCACTTGAAACGCCAATTGTGTTAACTCCATCAAGCCATTCATCCTTTGCCTCGGCTGCATAATCAATTAAGTAAGCGGTTTTGGCACCATACTCAAGTGAGACCTCAACTAATCGAACTGAGTTAGAGGAGTTAGTTGAACCAACCACTAGTACTAAATCAGCAAGGGGTGCAATTTCTTTGATCGCTACCTGTCGGTTTTGAGTGGCATAACAAATATCATCACTTGGCGGATCCATTAACTTAGGAAATTTTTTACGAAGCTCGGCCACGGTGGCTAAGGTTTCATCAACACTTAAGGTGGTCTGGGATAACCAAACCACCTTATTTTCATCTCTTACCTTTATATCGTTAATACTTTCAATACCATCAACTAATTGAATGTTGTTTGGTGCCTCCCCGGCAGTGCCATCGACCTCTTCATGTCCTTCATGTCCGACTAGCAAAATATCGTAATCATCGGAGGCAAATCTGCGCGCTTCATGGTGAACCTTGGTTACCAATGGACAGGTAGCATCAATTGTTTTTAAGTTTCTAGCTGCTGCCTCTTCATGAACAGTTGGCGATACACCGTGGGCAGAAAAAACCACAATCTTTCCCTCTGGTACTTCATCAGTCTCTTCAACAAAAATCGCACCTCGTGCTTCTAAGGTTGCCACCACATGTTTGTTGTGAACAATCTGCTTTCGCACATAAACCGGTGCACCATAGAGATCTAAAGCTTTTTCAACTGTTACAACCGCGCGATCAACGCCAGCGCAATAGCCGCGAGGTGCTGCAAGTAATACCCGTTTTTTCATCTCCTGGCTCATGTGCACATCCTAATTGATGGCAGAAGTGATTAGATTTACCCTATGGCGCCAGAGTTTACGTATCAGGATCTACTGCCAATTGGTGAGGATAAAACCGAGTACCGGCTGCTCTCAAGCGATGGCATCTCAACCTTTACCGCCGAAGGAAGAGAGTTCTTAAAGGTCTCACCTACTGCAATCACTAATTTAACTCAAGTCGCAATCCATGACATCTCCCATTACCTAAGGGCTGAACATCTGCAACAGCTTGCAAATATTTTGAAAGATCCAGAGAGCTCACCTAATGATCGCTTTGTCGCAATTGATCTACTAAAGAATGCCAATATCTCAGCTGGCGGAATCTTGCCAATGTGCCAGGACACAGGAACAGCAATTGTGATGGGTAAAAAAGGTCAACAAGTTTTAACTGAGGAAAAAGATGAGATCTCAATATCCAAAGGTGTCTATGAGGCATTTACTAAATTAAATTTGCGCTACTCCCAATTAGCACCTGTTACCACTTGGGAGGAAAAAAATACCGGCAATAATCTGCCGGCCCAGATTGAGATCTACTCAGATACTGATCACGCCGATGAGTACAACTTTTTATTTATTGCTAAAGGCGGCGGCAGCGCCAATAAATCATTTTTATACCAAGAGACTAAAGCAGTTTTAAACCCAACCTCATTTATGAATTGGTTAGATGAAAAACTTCGCTCCCTCGGCACCTCAGCTTGTCCGCCTTATCACCTGGTGGTAGTCATCGGTGGCACAAGTGCGGAATACACCGTTAAGACGGCAAAGCTTGCTAGCACTAAGTATTTAGATTCACTGCCAACTAAGGGAGATGCAAAGACTGGACATGGTTTTAGAGATCTTGAGTTAGAGAAAGAAATTTTAAAGTTAACTCAAAATATTGGTATCGGCGCCCAATTTGGTGGCAAGTACTTCTGTCATGATGTTCGAGTAGTCCGCCTGCCTCGTCATGGTGCCTCCCTGCCTATTGCTATTGCAGTTTCATGTTCGGCAGATCGCCAAGTAAAGGCCAAAATAAATAAGGATGGCGTCTTTATTGAAAAACTAGAGACTGAACCTGCTCACTTTCTGCCAGCAACAACTGCAGAGGATTTAGCAACTGATGAAATAAAGATTGATTTAAATCAACCAATGAAGGCTATTTTGGCTCAATTATCAAAGTATCCGGCCAAAACTAGAGTAAGCCTGACTGGCACCTTAGTTGTTGCCCGCGATCTTGCGCATGCAAAGATAAAAGAGTTGTTAGATAGTGGAAAAGAAATGCCAAAGTATTTAAAGGATCACGCAGTTTACTATGCAGGCCCGGCTAAAACTCCGGCTGGTTATGCATCCGGCTCTTTTGGACCAACTACTGCCGGCCGAATGGATTCATATGTTGAGCAATTTCAAGCGGCAGGTGGTTCATTAATTATGTTGGCAAAGGGAAATCGCTCTGAAGCAGTTTCTAATGCCTGTAAGAAGTATGGTGGATTTTATTTAGGTTCAATTGGCGGGCCTGCTGCCCGGCTTGCGCAAGACTGTATTAAAAAAGTTGAGGTTTTAGATTATGAAGAGCTTGGCATGGAGGCGGTTTGGAAGATTGAGGTTGAAAACTTTCCAGCTTTTATAATTATTGATGATAAGGGAAATGATTTTTATGCCCAAACTCGCAAACCTTTAAATATTGGTAAACGGCCAGAGTAGTTTTTTAATACCAGCGAGATTTTTTAAATTTACTCCACGCCTTACAAGGGGTGTTATAACGTTCCTCGATGTATTTAAGTCCCCAGGTGATTTGCGTAACTGGGTTGGTGCGCCAATCAGTTCCAACTATCTCCATCTTGGTAGCTGGAAGTGCTTGCGCAATTCCATGAGCACCAGAGGTTTTATTTCTTGCCTTGTAATTCCAATGGCTCTCTTTTGTCCAAAGTTGATTTAAGCAAGAGAACTGTTTATCCGACCATTGGTAGTTGGAGTTAATCAAACTCTTTGCCACCTCTCTAGCGCCATCGGCTTGACGGGCTAAATCCACCTGGCGAGCGGCAAGGGAGACCAATGCCATCGCTGAGGCATCCACGGTTTTAATCGCATCTAACTCAAGTAGGGATGGGGTGGTATCGGTTGCGCCCTCATCTGCCTGACCATCAGTACTTCCTGGATCGGTCTGCAGATTTGGAATGGTCACATATGCCTGCAGAGTGCCGGAGGCGTAGGTCGGTTCGACTGCCATTAAGAAAAAGGCCATGAAGGCAGCAAAGAGGGAGAGTCGGCGGACTCCAATCGGGCGCAGGTTGATAGCTGCTCGCTTCATCTCTCGCCCCTCCCTTCTCTCTACCGGCCAGATATTGGCCCGTTATGACTGCTTTAGGGTGTCAGCCAGGGGTGGCAGGGGCAACTTTATCTAGGCGTGTGGCGCGATTATGTTTATATTCACAGGCTTTCTCAGATATAAAACCGCAGGTCAGACACGGTGAAGTCCGATTTATCCGTTATGTCGTTACAAGGATAAAATCAGCTTGTAAAGTTGATTGGCTCCTCAAGCAGCTCAGTTACAAGCGCTGCGATCTGGGATCGCTCGCTCCGGGTCAAGGTGATGTGAGCAAAGAGCGGGTGGCCCTTGAGGGACTCGACCACAGCAACCACACCATCATGGCGGCCAACCCGCAGGTTGTCCCGCTGGGCGATGTCATGGGTGAGGATGACCCTAGAGCCTTGGCCAATTCGAGAGAGCACAGTTAGCAGAACACCTCGCTCGAGGGATTGGGCTTCATCAACAATTACAAAGGAGTCATGCAGGGAGCGACCACGAATATGAGTCAGGGGTAGAACCTCAATTAATCCCCGCTCGATCACCTCATCAATTACCTGTTGGCTAACCAATGCACCCAGGGTGTCAAAAACCGCTTGCGCCCAAGGTGACATCTTTTCGTTTTCACTACCAGGCAAATAACCAAGCTCTTGGCCACCAACTGCATAAAGTGGGCGGAAGATAACTACCTTTTTGTGTAATCGCTTTTCCAAAACCGCTTCAAGACCTGCTGATAATGCCAACGCACTCTTACCAGTTCCAGCCCGGCCCCCGAGGGAGACAATTCCGATTTCATTATCTAGCAAAATATCTAAGGCAACTCTTTGTTCAGCACTTCTGCCATGTAATCCAAAAGCTGCTCGATCTCCACGAACTAACTTCAAATGTTTATCTGGTGTTACCCGGGCTAAGGCGCTGCCTTTTTCAGAGTGCAAGACAACTCCAGTGTGACATGGGTGGGTCTTTGCCAACTCATGTGGAATCCGGTCATTCTCATAAAGGGCGTCAATAATTGTTGAGCCAACACTTTCCTCGACCATACCGGTCCAACCGCTGTTGATCGCAAGTTCGGCCCGATACTCCTGCGCCTCAACACCAACAGAGGAGGCTTTAACTCGCAGCGGTAAATCTTTCGTCACTAAAACAACTTTGCGGCCATCTGCCATTAAATTTTTGGCAATCGCTAAAATTCTTGAGTCGTTTGAACCATCGCGTAAAAAGCCAGCTGGCAGTTTTGAAACATCTGAATGGTTTAACTCAACTGATAATGATCCACCCACATCATTGATAGAGATTGGGTGATCTAATCTGCCACTTTTTACCCGTAGATCATCAAGGGTACGAAGTGCAGCTCTGGCAAAGTAGCCAAGATCTGGGTGATCGCGCTTAGTTTCAAGCTCACCAATTACCGTGATCGGAATGATTACTTCATGCTCAGCAAATCGAGTTAATGCAACTGGATCAGCGAGTAGCACGCTGGTATCTAATACATATGTGATTCGGGCTAGATTTGGCTGAGCAGAAACTGACTTTAAGACAATAGATTCATTGGCCAAGTTCTATCACGCAATCTGTTTAATTGTGCTGAGGGTTTTGGAAGATAAGGCAAACGGTAAATTATTCGACCAAATATTTAGCGCAGACACGCAAGGTTTAAAGGTGAAGTTTAGGTAAAGGCGATAGCCAAAAGCTAGGCGGACTCCTTGCTTACCTTTCGCTCAATCCAAATTGAAGCAACAGGCAGGGTGCCGGCCAGTAAAAACAGGGCGGTACTGATTAAGGATTTTCGCTTGGCAATACAAAGATGCAAAGCGGCCAGCAAATAGATTGGATAGGTAAAGCCATGCACGACTGGAATCCAAATAAATGATTCATAAAAGGTGGGATCTGAAACTAGGTATTTAGCCGGCATGTAAGCAAACCAGAGCAGCAGTGACATTACTCCAGCCCAAATTGCCATCACGCGAAATCTAAGGATGACGCCATTCATTTTTTCACTCCGCTCTTTAAAACTTTCTTGGGTGATCTAAATTGTGGAAACAGGGGTGCGATCAAGAGTAGCGCGCCCATAAACCACCACACCACTACATAAGAGATGTGTTGCCAATAAAAGCCCGCTACTTTTTGGGTTATCTGTGGGGTTGGAATAAATGATTCATTACTGCTGACCTTGCTACCGATTTTCTCAGATTGTAAAACAATATATCCATCATATAAAAATGGGTTCTCTTTGCTAACAACTAAAGCTGGATCAATTCGGGATAGCTCACCAGGCTTTGCAAATGCTCGGTCAACATTTTGCCTTGGATATAGTCGGCCGGTTAGGTAAACATCTGAATTGATAACTTCTAAGGGCTCGCTTGCAATGCCGCGAACAACCAGGACAGAGTGACCAGTGCTTAACTTAAGTAATCTGACATCTAGATTAGCTAGTTTTCCCTCTGTAATTTTTTGATCCCGAGCAACATAAGAGGTTGTGTATTTTCCTTCAGTAGAAACAATTCGGTTAATGGCTTTAATTGGCAGGTTCATTCCAGCTGATGCCACATCAGTTAAGGAAACTAATGGCTGATCAGGCTTGGCTGCAGTCGCCACATTCATTGCTTGGGCGCGATGTAATTGCCACATACCAAGTTCATAGCTTGCATAAATTAAAAGTAACCAGGTTGTAGTTAAAAAAGTTAACCTAATTACTCGCTTCATTTTTAACAAAACTACTCTTGGTCTTTGCGATCTACTAATCTCTTATATCTTCGATAAAAGCTAACCATTAGAATTACCATAGCAAGGGTCAAAAAAATCATAGTTAATGAGCCGGCAACTCCCATATCAAAATTTCTGCTCTCATCCATACCTGCTTCACCCTTCTGTTATGGCGCAAGCCTACTTAAGCATTCCTAAATGGTTCTACACTTATCACTGTGACCCATCCCAAAGTTCTCACCGATCCTAGGCTCATGCAGCGCTATGGCATAAAGAAAGCCAGTAGCAATCGGTGCCCACTCATAGCGGTTTCGCTATTGCTTGTTTCAGCTTGGTTTATTTGGAGCGGCTACAACGCGGCCAACCCTGAGGTTAGATCTGATCTAATTTCATTTAAAAGTATTGATGACCAAAGTATTTCAATTACCTATTCGATCCAAGCTCGCAATATAAATATTGATCACAGCTGTTCTTTAATTGCTCGTGACCTTGAAAAAAATACCGTTGGTGAAGTATCGGACCTAATGCCAGCCGGATCGCTATCGGCAGGTAAAAATCAGCGCACCATTGTGATATCCACTCGATTGCCTGCAGTAAATGCAGGAATTTCAAGTTGCGAGTAACCTTTCCTACTTATGAATCAACCAACCCAAACCTGGTTAACCCAGGAAGCAGCAGATCGTCTGGCGGCAGAGCTTGCCGAACTAGAGGGTCCACTTCGTGCTGAAATAATTAAAAAAATTGAGACTGCCAGAGCTGAGGGTGACTTAAAAGAAAATGGTGGTTACCACGCAGCCCGGGAAGAGCAAGGAAAGATTGAGGGCAGAATTCGCCAGCTAAAACATATGCTCGAGCATGCCCACATTGGAACTCCACCCGCAAGTGAATCTGGAGTTGTCGGGCTTGGTATGTTGGTAACTGTAGATATCGGCGGAGATGAACTTAAGTTTTTACTTGGATCTCGTGAGATCGCCAGCGGTGATGTTGATGTTTACTCTGAAAAATCACCTCTTGGCGCAGCAGTGCTAGGTGCAAAGGTTGGTCAAACTGTTAACTACACCGCACCAAATGGAAAACAAATTGCTGTGGCAGTGCTTGAGGCACAACCTTTTAATTGATTACTTGTTGGCTGCGTTGTTGTATTTGCGCACACTCAGTGGAATAAAGATTGCCATTATTATCACCATATAGATTAGTGACATCAGTAGGGGATTATCACTAGGGAAAGATCCAGCAGTTGCACCAAATTCATTTTTTAAACCGAATAACTCACGGCAGCCCGCCACCATAGTCGATACTGGATTCCACTCAGCCACATACTGCAATGGTTTTGGCATACCTGTTGTTGGTGCAAATGCATTTGATAAAAATGTCAGAGGGAAAACTGCAATAAATGTTGCGTTCTGAGCAACCCGTTCATCCTTAACTGCCAGCCCAATTAGTACTCCTACCCAAGACATAGCAAAGCCAAATAAGAACAAAAATAGAAAACCTAAAGTAATTTTTAATAGGCCAGAAGATGGCCGCCACCCAACAACAAAACCAGTTATTCCCATGGCAGCTAAGACCACGATATTTAAAACACCATCACCAAGAGTTCGTCCAAATACGACAGCTGATCGTGAAATTGGGAGGGATCTAAATCGATCAATTAATCCCTTCTGCATGTCGGCAGCTAATCCAACTGCAGTAGAGGCAAGTGTGAAGGCAACTGTCTGCACAAATATTCCTGGCATTAGTAACTGCACATATCCACCAGGTTGGCCAGTATCAATTGAACCACCGAATACATACCTAAATAACAAAACAAACATAATTGGTTGAATAGTTGAGAACACTAAAACTTCAGGCACTCTAGAAAGTTGAAGTAGTTGACGCTTGGTAATGATTAGCGCATCTGAAATTGCATTCATTATCTGCCACCTCGCTTTGCCTTAGGGTCTACTACCTCTTCGGTCTTCTCTTCTGCAACATGTCCAGTTAAAGATAAGAACACATCATCTAGTGATGGTCGCTTAAGGCCAATATCTAATGGATGAATGCCCTTTTCATCCAGTAACTTGGCAGCTTCAATTAATGCTTTACTTCCAGTTGTAACAGGTGCTGAAATTTGGCGAAGTCCCTCATCTACATTTATTGCACTACCGCTAACCTTGGCAACAATTTCTTTGGCTGCTGCTAAATGTTGATTTTCAACTACGATCTCAAGACGCTCACCACCAACTTGTTTCTTCAATGTATCTGAAGTTCCACGTGCGATAACTTTTCCATGATCAATTACTGCAATCTCATCTGCCAGATGATCTGCCTCTTCTAGGTATTGAGTTGTTAGCAATAAGGTAACTCCGCCTTTTACTAACTCATCAATTACTCCCCACATATCTTGGCGTCCCCTTGGATCAAGACCTGTAGTTGGCTCATCTAAAAATAAAACTTTCGGCTTAACAATCAGTGAGGCGGCTAAATCTAAACGTCGTCTCATGCCGCCTGAATAAGTTCTGATAGGCCTTTTTGCTGATTCAGTTAAAGAGAATTGTTCAAGCAATTCAACTGCCCGATCTTTTGCGTGCTTTGCAGACAAATGGTAGAGCCGGCCAAACATAATCAAGTTATCCCAACCAGTTAAGGTTTCATCAACGGCTGCATATTGACCAGATAGTCCAATTATTTTTCTAACCTCATCAGGATTTTTTAACACATCAATTCCGGCAACAGTTGCTTTTCCGGAATCTGGCGAAAGGAGTGTGGCAAGAATGCGAACAGTTGTAGTTTTACCTGCTCCATTTGGACCTAGAATTCCTAAAACAGTTCCCTCTTCAACATCTAGGTTTAAGCCATCTAACGCTTTGACTGAGCCTTTGGTGTAAGTCTTAATTAGATTTTCAGCAACAATGCTCTTCATGTGTGAAATTATAATCCAAAAGTGGATAGAATAAGCATCATCTGAGTTTCAACTCATCATTATCAGGTAATGAACCTAAATTAGAGACAGGAAAATATTCAATGGCTAAATCTCAAGATAAATCAGCTCCAAAACCAGGAGAAAAAAGCGGGCCGCTTTCTCATAAAGAAATTATGATCGTGCTGAGCGGGCTAATGACTGGAATGCTTTTGGCAGCTCTTGATCAGACAATTGTCTCTACCGCACTTAAAAATATTGTTGAGGATTTTAACGGCTTGAATCATTACACCTGGGTAGTAACTGCGTACCTTCTAACTTCAACAGCATCAACTCCGCTATATGGAAAAATCTCAGATTTGTATGGGCGTAGACCAGTATTTCAATTTGCGATTATTACATTTCTAATTGGCTCCTTATTAGCTGGTGCTTCCCAAAATATGACGCAATTAATTTTTACTCGTGCCCTGCAAGGTATCGGTGCTGGTGGACTTATGGCACTTACCTTCGTAATTATTGGCGATATTGTTTCACCGCGTGAGCGAGGTAAGTATCAGGGTTACTTTGGTGCGGTTTGGGGATTATCTTCAGTTGCAGGTCCATTGCTTGGTGGATTTTTCTCAGACCACGCCACAATCTTAGGTATCACTGGGTGGCGCTGGATTTTTTACATCAATATCCCATTTGGAATTTTAGCCTTAGTTATTACATCTGCAGTTCTACATATTCCAAAAGTAAAGCGTGAACATAAGATTGATTATCTTGGCGCACTGATTTTGGTTTTAGCAGTGACCACTGTTTTGTTAGCGACATCTGTGTATGGCCCAGAAAATGGTTGGACAGATTCAAAGACTCTTACAGTATTTGGTTCAGGTATTTTGTTAACTCTGCTATTTCTATGGCAAGAGACTCGTGCAAAAGAACCAATTTTGCCACTCCGTTTATTTAAAAATCACACATTCTCACTTACCTCAGCATTAGCATTCATAATCGGTGCCGGAATGTTTGGTGCGATTGTTATGCTGCCACTTTATTTACAGGTAGTTAAAGGCAATTCAGCCACTGAAGCAGGGCTTAAATTAATTCCACTTATGCTTGGTATTGTTTCAATGTCAATATTTAGCGGCAAGAGAATTACTACTACTGGTAAATACAAAATATTCCCCATAGTTGGAGCAGCCATTATGACAATTGGCTTGATTTTGATGTCTACCTTAAATGAAACAACCTCATTTGGAGTGCTTTCTATTTATGCAATTCTCGTTGGTGCTGGCCTTGGATTATCAATGCAAACTATTGTGATTGCATTGCAGAATTCAGTTGACTTCCAAGATATGGGAATTGCTACTTCATCAAATACTTTCTTTAGGTCATTAGGTGGAGCCTTTGGAACTGCAATATTTGGAACAATTTTTAGCAACCGGGTTGCGCATTACCTACAAGATAATATAGCAGCATTACAAAATACTGATCCACAATCTCTAACTGGATTTGATCCAGCAAAGTTAAAGGAAATTACAACAAATACTTCAGTAATTTCTACTTTGCCTCCAGTTATCAGAGAAACTGTTCTTCATAGTTTTGCACAAACTTTTCATGTGGTATTTCTTGCAGCCGCTCCGGTTACATTCATTGGCTTTGTGCTTGCGTTTTTCTTAAAAGAAAAACCATTACAAAGTAGCACGGCCCATCATGCAGCTAAGACTGAAGCAGCTGGTGAGGCGGTCGGTTAAATCAAACTAAACAGATTTAGCAGAAATCCTTTCGCGGAGCTTCCGCGAGAGGTTTCTGTACTATCTGCAGTAGCATTTTTCGTCGCAGTCGGTTTTGGTTTAATTATCCCGGCAGTACCAATTTTTGCCTCATCATTTGGCGTTAGCAAAACAGCAATTGGTCTAATTATTTCCAGCTTTGCAATTATGCGGTTTTCATCTGGCTTAGTCTCCGGCAAACTCGTAGATAGATTTGGTGAGCGGGCAGTTCTTGGCTTTGGTTTATTTATGATTTCCTTTTTTACTTTCTTAACTGCACTATCTCAAAGTTACGCCCAACTCTTAACATTTAGAACACTTGGTGGACTTGGTTCATCAATGTTTTCAGTATCTGCTGGCTCATTACTAATGAGGTCGGTAAGTGATGATTATCGAGCCAGAGCGCAATCCTTATACAACGGAAGCTTTCTGGTCGGTGGAGTTGCAGGTCCTGCGTTTGGCGGAATCCTTGCGGGTATTTCACTTCGAGCACCATTCTTTGTTTATTCACTAACTCTGGCAATGGCTGGCATGACTGCATTGGTTTTTTTAAGCGAAAAACGGTTAGGAGTTAGAGTTGATGTACCAACGAGTAAAATTGGGCAAACTACATTAAGCCAAGCATTAAAACTTCGTCCGTATCAGATTGCTTTAGTTTTAGCATTTTTAAACAACTGGGTTTTATTTGGATTACGGTCATCAATTTTGCCATTGTTTGTCACCGAAAAACTTAACTCAACAGCATCCATCGCTGGACTAGGAATAACTCTCGGCGCACTAATTCAAGGAATATTTTTGCTTAGGGCTGGAAGGTTTTCAGATGAAAAAGGTAGGAAGGCTGCTCTCCTGTTTGGTAGCACCTTTGTTCTATTTGGAATATTAATGCTCTCATTTACTACTAATCCAACTTTTTACTTTATTTCAATGGCAATATTTGGAGTAGGTGGCGCATTTGTTGGAACCGCACCTGGCAGTGTGGTCGGTGACATTATTCGCGGCCGTGGTGGGCAAGTAATTGCTGCCTGGCAGATGGCCGGAGATGCCGGAATGATTGTTGGGCCAGTTTTAGTTGGATTTTTAACTGATAATTACAGTTACCGGGCCGCGTTTTTGTTCTCGGCTGGAATCTGGTGTTTCGCTATTTTATTATCACTAATTTTGCCAGAAACTAGATCATCGCATTTAAAGAAGGATTTAATTATCGATAAAAACAATCAGGAGTTGTGATCTCTCACAACTCCTGATTGGAAAAGCTTTTATTTATCGGTCGTTACGCAAGATTGAAATCAGACGTAATACTTCAAGATATAGCCAGACGATAGTTACCATCAGGCCAAATGATGCGCGCCAAGATTCTTTCTCTGGTACTCCTGCTGCTACACCTTTTTGAATTTGATCGAAATCAAGTACGAGGAAGAAGCTCGCTAGAGCAACACCGGCAACAGCAAGAAGTAATCCAATGCCAGATACTCCATAAAATCCATAGCCTTTACCGACACCAAAAAATGATGCGATCATTGAAACAAAGCCAAGGATGAAATAGCCAATCGCTGCGCCCATCACGGCACGGGTGAATTGTGGAGTCGCCCGAAGTCTTCCGCTGCGATACATAAACAATACGCCAGCAAAAGCTGCAATTGTTCCAATTACTGCTTGGCTCACAATTCCTGGGTAAAAAGATTCGTAGTAGTGACTTAATGTGCCAAGTGCTAAACCTTCTAGAACAGCATAAGTAACAACTAAGCCTGGCTTAATAGTTTTACTAAAACTAATTGCCATAGCAATACCAAACGCACCTAAGAATCCAATTAGTAATGCACCTTGTCCGAGATTTGCACTCCAAGCGAGCGCACCAACCACAACTAATATTGCAAATAAAAATCCAGTTTTCGCAACGATATCTTCGATTGTCATGCGACCTGTGCGAATTGATGAGGCGGCGGGAGCGTTGTAACTTTGCTCTAGTTGATCAACCTGCATGTTGTTTGGTTGATTAAATGCCTTGCCAAGTACAGGGTTTGAGCTTTTCATCCATCTCCTTCTATAGAAGTAAGTAGCTAGGTAGTTCTGGTTTTACTTACTTAGGTAGTAAACAAATATTAATGATTCTCGATTCCCACTGCTATTCCTACTAGCCAGTTGAAACTTAATCTTTGCTGAAGATTCGCAGGAATTGAGCGTGCCCCCGGTGGGGGTCGAACCCACACTTGTGCGATTTTAAGTCGCATGCCTCTGCCATTGGGCTACAGGGGCGAATCTTCAGGGGGTAAATCTACCTGTCTTTTACGCCGCCAATTTCATCTAATTCTTCGCCTATTTGATTAGGGACCAAGCCATTCCATCCAAGATATCTGACTCAGATGCAACGAATTCGGTAGCTCCAGTTGCTGCCATGATTCTAGAGAGTACTAATGAGCCAGCCGTAATTACATCAACTCTGCCAGGATGCATAAAGCCTAAGGATGCGATCTGATCTTTACTCATAGATTGAAAGTTAGCTGCAACCTTATGCACCTTATCGGATGAGATTCTAGAAAGGTGGATTAAATGGCGGTCATAATCAGTTAACTCAAGGGCGGCTGCTGCAACAGTTGTCGCAGTGCCGGCAACTGCGACCAAAGTTTTTGCAGTAGTAATTGGCACAACTGCAGCGGCTTGAGTAATCGCAATATCAATGTCAACAATTGCTTGGGCGATTTGGGCCATAGTTGGTGGTTGAGTATTTAAGTGTCGCTCACTCATTCGAACGCATCCAATGTTCACGCTCTTTGCAAACTCTACCTTTTGACTTCCAAATACAAACTCAGTTGAACCGCCGCCAATATCAACCACTAGGAATGGCGCATCACTTTGTCTTAACTCTTTTGTTGCGCCAATAAATGAAAGCTCTGCCTCCTCCTCACCTGGAATTACTTCAACTTCAATACCTAAAATATCTCTGACACCATCAGTAAATAAACTCCGGTTAGTTGCATCTCTGGTGGCACTAGTTGCACAAAATCTAATTTTTTCTACGCCTTTGCTTGCAATTTGATCTCGAAATAATTCAACCGCTTTTAAGGTTCGATCAATTGCATCTGGATGAAAGGCTTTATTTTGATCTACTCCCTGGCCCAGACGAACAATCTCCATCGTTCGCAAAACCTCTTTAAAATTATCACCAGCTATATCGGCAATTAATAACCGAATGGAGTTTGTACCACAATCAATTGCGGCAACTCTGCTCACTTACTCTCCTCATTAATTAAATTACTAATCTCACTACATGGCTTAGATAGCCACCACTGACTTAATTTACTTAATGCTTCATCCCCTAGTGGATTTACCTCAACACCGGCAGCCAGTGAGTGAGCGATTAAAGAATGTAAACACTTAACCCGATCAGGCATGCCGCCAGCAGTAATTCCATCAAGCTCTGGTGTTTGAATATTCTCTACCTTTGCTAACGCAGATCTAGCCGCCTCATAATCAATATGCGCTGCTAAATACTTACCGGCAAGTTCTGAATCATTTTGTAATCGCTCATTCATCTCTGTCATTAAGCCAGAGCTTTCTAAGGTTGAAATCGCACCGGTTAATCTTGGACAGGTCGCATAGTAAAAAGTTGGAAAAGGTGTGCCATCGGCCAATCTCGGCGGTGTTTGCACCACATCTGGCTCACCACATGGGCAGCGATGGGCAATCGCTGAAACATCTCTAGGAGATCTTCCTAATTGGGCAGCAACCGTTGTTAAATCCTTTTCACTTGGTTTCTCGGCAGCAAATGCACCCTCTGGTTTAACCATTTATTGATTTACATTTGTACTAGTAATGGATGAAATTAATCTGGAGTACCACGGAAGTCCCACAGGAAGTTGTTCTGAAACTTTAGTTTGCTCATTAGAATTTTCTATCGCCTCATCTCCAACAACTATATATTGACGCTCACCTGGGAATACAAAGTGCAATCTGGCTCTTGCCTGGCTTGCTACATACTCTGGATCGTTCCATTGAGATAACTCCTCTGCTGCCTTATCTAACATTGCTTGGTTATCAGCTAGTTGTGATCGCAGAGAATTAATCTGGGCTTTTTGCGTGAAGTAATGCTGAATCGGTGGAGCTAGTGTTACCGCAAGTGCAAATAAAACAATTCCTACAATCAATGCTCGATTTGATAAGCCACGTTTTTTTAACCCAGACTGAATAGTTTTTCGTGAAGTTGAAACTAATCCAGCAGCAAAAAATCTACGGCGGGCCATGGATTACTACTTTTTAAAGCGAGGGAAAGCAGAACTGCCCGCATAGACTGCAGATCCGGCTAACTCCTCCTCAATTCGAAGTAATTGATTGTATTTAGCAACTCGCTCTGACCGTGCTGGAGCACCAGTTTTGATTTGTCCACAGTTAAGTGCAACGGCTAGATCAGCAATTGTGGTGTCTTCTGTTTCGCCAGATCGATGACTCATCATCGAACGGTAAGAATTTTTATGTGCTAAATTAACTGCATCAATTGTTTCAGTGAGAGTTCCAATTTGATTCACCTTAACAAGTAATGCGTTCGCTGTTTTGCTCTCAATACCGCGTAGCAAACGCTCTGGATTAGTTACGAATAGATCATCACCAACAATTTGGACTTTATCCCCTAATTGAGCGGTCAATTTGCCCCAGCCATCCCAGTCATTTTCATCTAGTGGATCCTCAATTGAAACCAATGGATAGGCAGATACTAATTCGCTGTAATAGGTGATCATCTGATCCGAGGTCAATTGCTTTCCTTCAAACTTATAGCTTCCATTATCAAAAAACTCAGTTGCTGCAACATCCATTGCTAGGGCAATCTCAGAGCCCGCTTTAAACCCAGCAAGTTCCACCGCCTCAAGAATTAAATCCAGGGCTGCTCGATTACTAGCAAGGTTTGGGGCAAAGCCACCTTCATCACCAATACTTGTTGCTAAACCTTTTTTCTTTAAAACTGATTTTAAGCTGTGATAAATCTCAGCGCCCCATCGTAATGATTCTTTAAAGGTTTGAGCACCAATTGGTGCCACCATAAACTCTTGAATATCAACATTAGTATCTGCATGAGCGCCACCATTGAGAATATTCATCATAGGTACTGGCAAAGTTTTTGCATCTGACCCACCTATGAATTTAAACAGGGATTGATTTGCACTATTTGCGCCAGCTCGTGCTGAGGCTAAGGAAACACCTAAAATTGCATTTGCGCCAAGATTAGATTTATTTTTCGTGCCATCCAACTTGATCATCTGTTCATCAAGATTTCTTTGATCTTGCACGTTTAAACCGATCACGATTGGCGCTAATTTTTCATTTACATTCTTTACCGCAGTCTGTACGCCTTTACCTAAATATCTTTTGCCACCATCGCGCAATTCTGCAGCTTCAAAAGCTCCGGTTGACGCCCCACTTGGAACTGCTGCTCTGCCAATACTTCCATTATCTAGTTTTATTTCAACTTCAACAGTTGGATTTCCACGGGAATCTAAAATCTCTCGAGCGTATACATTTTTAATTGTTGACACTTATATCTACCTAACTGTTGTTTATTCGATTATGAATTAATTCTACCTTGTCTCGTGAGCTTTAATCTGCGAAATTAGAGATTTGGCCGCGCCACGAAGGGCAGCCTCTGGATCTAAACCTTTCTCTACTGCTTGCGAAATTAACCCAAGTAGCAACTGACCAAATTGGTCCTGATCTATACCATCTGAAAGTTTTACTGGTTCAGATATTGGTAACTTATAATTAGATTTGCCAGCTCGATAAAGCAGTTTTGATACAAGTGCTAGCGCTGGTTGAGCAAGTGGGACACCATCTATTGCAGAAGTTCTTCCCTTTTCAATGGCTTTTTGAGCCTCCCAATTTTCCAGCACCTCACTGCTACTGCCAACTACAGTGTTTGAAAATACATGTGGATGGCGCCGGATTAATTTATCCGCTACCCCTCTAGCTACATCCTCAATATTAAATGGCTGGTCTTTATCTTCCTCTGCCATTCTGGAATGAAAATAAACTTGCAGAAGTAAATCGCCAAGCTCTTCTTGCATTGCGTCACGATCATTTTCTTCAACTGCTTCAATAAACTCATACGACTCTTCAAGTAAGAACTTTAATAGTGATACATGATCCTGCTCTGCATCCCATGGACAGCCACCCGGAGAGCGAAGCTTATCCATTACCTCTCTAAGTCTTGTGAGTTCTGAACTCATTTTTAGTCTTGTATTAAGGTGCTGGAGTTACTGCGCCACCTGTTGTGTCTGCAGCTTCAATAGTTGCTGTGTTTGGATTCCACTTACCGTATCTAGCATTTACCTTGACGCCAAGTTTTGTAGCTTTATCTGTTACCAACTTTGTAAGTTGTGTAGTGGCCTCTTCTTCGCTTAAACCAGATGATGCTAAGCCAGAGATTAGCCGATCAGAAATAATCAATACTCTCAAATATGAATCAAGGTTAGATGCAGCAAGATTTGCACTAGTAAGCGCCGCCGGCAAACCACTCTCGCCACCGAGACGTGAAATTGCATCCGCCCGTCTGGAGGCAACATCTGCTGAAGTTACGGCAAGATTTTTATCTAAAGCAATTTCATCAAATACTCTTTTGATAATTACGAATTGTGCTTGATTTCTAAGTAACTCTGGCCCCTCTATCAATTGCATTCGTGAAGTGTCTACCGTCTTGCGAGCCGTTAAAATCTCATCAACCGACTTTTGAATTTCACTAGATTTTATATCTGTATCACCGATGCTCACTCCTGAGGTCATGCTGCTACAGCTTGTCACGAGAAAGGCCACCATTAAGGTCGAGAGTATTTTCTTAATCAATTTCTTCCTCTTCTTTTGTTATTCGCTTTTACTTTTTAAAGTTGGCTGAATAAGTACACGTAGAACTTCTTCTACCCACGCAAGAAGTGAAGTATTCCCTACTGAAGCGCTTTCTATCCAATTAGGCTCACCTGGCCTTGCGACAAGAAGAATTTGGCTGGCATTTTTATAGATTGACCCTGGATATAGCCGAGATAATCGCAATTGAGCAGATTCTGGTAGAGATACTGGTGCTAGCCGTAAATTCTTTCCAGATATAGCAATGTCTCTCAGTCCTAATGACTTAGCGAATAATCGAAGGGATGCAACTGATAACAACTCTTTTGTTGGTTCTGGCAAGGAACCAAATCGGTCAATAAGTTCAGAATTAATTTCAGAAAGCGCCAGATCATCATGAGCATCAGCAATTCTTCGGTATAAATCCAAACGTAGTCGTTCAGATTCAATGTATTCCACCGGCAAGTGAGCATTAATCGGTAATTCGACTTTGCATTCATTATTTTTTGGCTTCTCATCAAAATATCCTGTTTTAAATTCATCCACCGCATCTGCCACCATACGCATGTAAAGATCAAATCCAACTTCAGCAATATGCCCAGATTGCTCACCACCTAATAAGTTGCCAGCTCCCCTTATTTCTAAATCCTTTAAGGCAACCTGCATGCCAGCACCTAAATCAGTATTAGTCGCAATCGTAGTCAACCGGTCATGAGCTAATTCTGTAATTGGTTGTTCGCTTGGATACAAAAAGTATGCATAGGCTCGTTCCCTACTTCTGCCTACTCGACCTCGCAACTGGTGCAACTGAGATAAACCAAATAAATCAGATCGATCAACAATTAAAGTGTTTGCATTAGGTATGTCAATCCCACTTTCAATTATGGTCGTACAAAGCAATAAATCAAATTCACGATTCCAAAATGACAAAATGACATCTTCAAGTACTCGCTCATTCATCTGACCATGAGCTATGCCGATTTTTATACCTGGTACAAGTTTTTTAATTCTCTCCGAAACAGCTTCAATACTTTCAACACGATTATGAATGAAAAATATTTGCCCATCTCGCAAAAGCTCACGATGTATAGCGGCGCTTACTTGCTTTTCATCGTATGGACCAACGTAAGTCAAAACTGGATGACGTTCTTCTGGTGGTGTCGTTATGTTGGACATCTCTCTAATGCCCGTGATTGCCATCTCTAAAGTCCTTGGAATTGGTGTTGCAGACATAGCCAGCACATCAACATTCGTCCGGGCTTTCTTCAACTCTTCCTTATGTTCAACTCCAAACCGTTGTTCTTCATCTACAACTAATAGACCAAGATCTGCGAATTCGATATCTTTTGAAAGCAACCTATGTGTACCAATAACTACGTCGATCGCTCCAGATTTAAGTCCAGCAATAATCTCCTTACCCTCACTCGGAGTATTAAATCTTGATAATGCTGCCAGCCGTACCGGAAATCCAGAGTACCGATTTGAAAAAGTATTAAAGTGTTGCTGAACTAGTAAAGTTGTTGGAACCAAAATTGCAACTTGCTTGCCATCTTGAACAGCTTTGAAAGCTGCTCTGACTGCAATTTCAGTTTTACCGTAGCCGACATCACCGCAAACAATTCGATCCATTGGGCTTGACTTTTCCATATCACGCTTAACCTCATCGATTGTTGCTTGTTGATCAATAGTTTCAACAAATGCAAAACTTTCTTCTAGCTCTTTCTGCCAAGGAGTATCTTGTGAAAATGCAAAACCAGGAGCACTCATTCGCGCTGCATATAAACGAATTAACTCGGCTGCGATTTGCTTGACTGCCTTGCGTGCTTTGCGCTTGCTGTTCTGCCAATCAGCGCCACCGATTCGATGAAGTGCAGGTGCTTCACCGCCAACATATTTGGTAACTTGTTCTAATGTGTCTGTTGGTACAAATAATCGATCTGCTGGTTGACCCCGTTTTGATGAGGCATATTCAATGACTAAATACTCTCTAGAAATACCGCCAATAGTCCGATTAATTAACTCTAAATATCTACCAACTCCATGTTGCTCATGAACAACGTAATCACCAGTTTTAAGTTGAAGTGGGTCAATAGCTTTCTTGCGCCTTGAAGGCATTCTTGCCGAATCTTTATCTAATGAGCGCTGCCCCGATATGTCTTTATCGGTTATCACTACTAACTTATATTTTTCACTTTTGAATCCATACTGCAAATCAGATTTGAGTAATGTAATTAAATTGCTTTTATCTGCCTTGCCCCTGGATTGGATAGTTTCATTCGGAAGATCACTTGCGTTTAGTAACTCCGAAAACCGCTTAAGTGTTCCAACTACTGGCGCGGTAAAAATCACCTTAAAGCCAGATTTGTGCCAGTTCTTAATGTCTAAAATTGCAGCATCATGTTTATTTGCATAGCTATCAATATCCTGCAGAAAATCAATAGAGATTTCATCGGGACTACTTGCATAAAGGTTTAGATTGCGAATTAAGTAGCCATACTCTTGGGCAATTTCCCTAACCTTTTCAAGCTCATAGAAACCGCCCCTACCTAATTTCTTATTGAGTTCAATTGGGCGATCCGACTCTTTATCCTCCGCCCATGCGAGATTTGACCATGCTGCGGATAAGAATTCATCATTAGTTGTTACTAGATCAGCAGATCTAGTTCTCACTCTGGGTTCATCGATAATCCAGATCTGACTTTTATTTGGCAAAAAATCAACTATATTTTTAAATTCATCAACTAATCCGGCGGCAAGAGATTCCATGCCTTCAAAATTTATTCCTTGAATAATTTTTTCAGTCAACTCATTAATTTGTGGGAATTCTTTGGCTAATTTTGAAGCTTTTTTCTTTAGCTCATCATCAATTAAAAGTTCACGGCAAGGATAAATAGTTATCTCTTCAGTGACTTTATCAAGTGATCTCTGATCTGCAATAGCAAAGTAAGAAATATCTTCAATTTCATCTCCAAAAAAATCAATACGAATCGGATGTTCTTTATCTGCAAGAAATAAATCCAATATGCCGCCGCGGACGGCAAAATCGCCCCGGCGCTCGACCAGGTCCGATCTAGTGAAGCCAAATGTAATCAACTTTTGGGTTAACTCATTCATTAAGAATTGATTGCCAGCCTTAATTCTTACTTTTGAATCTTCTAAGGAGTTTACAATTATTGGTTGCATCAGAGCTCTGATTGAGCAAACAATAAATTTAATATTGTTACTGCTCAATTGATTTAAGATTTTAAATCTTTCAGTGACTGTATCTGCCTTAGGACTTAGTCTCTCGTGTGGCAAAGTTTCCCATGCTGGGAAGTTAACAACGCTTTCTGGTTCAACCAAGG
>Ga0214917_10001867_pt1 | contig 26609 bp, 22 predicted proteins | sample LL_1208_BB_MetaG_FD_177983 | JGI IMG/M metagenome (GOLD analysis project Ga0214917, IMG submission 177983) | Freshwater microbial communities from Lake Lanier, Atlanta, Georgia, United States - LL_1208_BB | ecosystem: Environmental > Aquatic > Freshwater > Lake | place: USA: Georgia | collected... | reverse complement strand
AGTCACAGTGTAAGAAAGAACAGTCTCACCATCAGCAGCAGTAACAGTAACTATCAGCTCATTCTCACCAACCTGAAGCTCACTACCACCAACAACCTCAACCAAAGCATCCGGGTCAGTAGCCTCAGCAACAACCTCAACCTCAGAAACACCAGACTCAAGCTCAACAACATCACCATCAGCAACTTCCCCGCCGTTGATCATCAGTACGGCGAGCGAAGTGTCGTTATTGTCTCCAACCTTAAGAGTGACCGTGTAGTACCCAACACTCTCACCATCAGCAGCGGTTACCGCTACAAATAGTTCGTTTTCCCCTACTTGAAGATCCGAATCACCTTGAACTTCGACAACTGCGTCTGGATCCGTTGCCTCAGCAATAACGTCCACACCTGTTGTGTTTGCTTCAAGCTCTACTAATTGTCCATCTTCGACGTCTTCGCCATTTACGGTGAAAGTGGCTAGTGAGACGTCCTGGCTTGCGAGAACTAGTACAAAGGCCGAGTACTGGCGAAGCTGTTCGCCGTCGTGAGATGCTACTAGAACAATTATTTCGTTGACGCCTGGTTGCAGATCTTCATTTCCGAGAATCTCAAAGGTGGCGTTTACTTCTGTGGGAATCGCGAGAACTTCGACCTCAGTGGTGCCTGCTTCTACTTCAACTGTGACTTCGTTAAACGCATCTTCCCCGTTAATGGTGAATGCGGAAAGACTAGCGTCTGCGCTAAGTGCGACATTCAGATTGATTGTGTATGTTTCGGTTGTTTGGCCATCTAGAGCATTAACAGTTACATTCAGTTCGTTATCGCCAGGCTCTAGATTTGTGCCACCTACAACGATTACCTGTCCACCGTAAGTTGATTCCGCGACTATTTCAACATCTGTTGTGCCTTCAGAAAGATTTACGGTGTCACCAGAAACAGGTATGCCGTCAACTGTGAATGTCTTCAGAGTTACGTCAGTCTGAGAGGTTACTTCAGCTTGAGCAGCCTTAACTCCGATTGATCCGAAGCCCGTCGCAGGAAGAAGCACTAGGAGTCCAGCCAGGATAAGAGAGGTTAACCTGAAAACACCTAGTGACTTCTTGATTTTCTGCGATGAGATTTTCATTTTTAGTTCTCCACCGACTTAGGAGTGGATACAGAGAGACTGAAGTTTCCGCTAAGGTGTTCAGAGAAGTTGGCGCGTCTGGCCCAAGTTGCACCAACGCTTGACACGTTGGACTTGCAGGCAACAGTTAAAGAATTGCCATGCGAGAGAATAACAACTGAGCTCAAGGCTCTCCCCTCTCAGGAGTCCTAAACACTGTGAATCTTTTGATTTAGTATGCCATCGAATCCCCTTGGATGAACCCAAAAAGTTCAAAGTTATTCGGGAACCGCAACAAAATGTAACCTTTTCTTTACCTTGCAAAAAACCTAGAAAACATCCGGATTTCTGCTAATTATTGACCTTCGGCGAAGTTAAGCGTTTACTTATTCCGATAGCTCCCAACCGATCAAACTCTCACCGAGTAATCTGTTTGTGTGTCTGCAGCCAATACTCCAGAGAAGAAACTCCAAACTGTTTCTTTCATCATGCCTGTCTTGAATGAGGAAAAGTACCTGGAATCAGCTGTCAAGAGCATATTTGAGCAGAAAAACCTAAAAACTAGCGATATTCAGGTGATTTTGGCCCTAGGTCCCTCCATTGACGACACAAATACCATCGCTGAGAGCCTAAAATCCCAATTTCCAGTCAAAACAGTCCTAAATCCGACTGGAAAGACTCCCGCTGGGCTGAATCTAGCCATCGGTCAAGCCGATCATGAAGTTATCATCCGAGTTGATGCTCACAGTGTTCTTTCCCCTGACTACGCCTCTCTGGCTGTAGAGATATTGAATGAAACCGGGGCAGCCAACGTTGGCGGGCTCATGAAAGGTGAAGGAACCTCCCCTTTCCAGAAGGCAGTTGCCTGGGCATACAAGAGTAGAGTGGGGCTGGGTGGGGGGTCATACCATGTCGGGGGCCAGGCTGGACCTAGCGATTCGGTGTATTTAGGTGTATTTAGAGCGGATTCCTTGAAGAAGCTGGGCGGATTCAACGACAAGATGCTCCGCGGACAGGATTGGGAGCTGAATCTAAGGATTAGACAGTCTGGGCAGGTTGTTTGGTTTGATCCAAGACTTGAGGTCACCTATTACCCAAGGTCAAGACTTTCAAAGCTAGGTAGTCAGTTCTTTGATACCGGGGCTTGGAGAGCTCAACTTACTGCCAGTCACCTGAAGAGCGCTAACCTCCGATACTTTGCTCCGCCGCTATTGGTTCTAGCTATCGGGCTAGGAATTATCGCTTCTTTCTTTGGATTGGGGTGGATTGGCTTAACCCCGACATTTATATACAGTGCACTGGTATTTCTCAGTTCCCTCACTGCAAAAGGATTGAGTTTGCTCAGTCGCCTGGCTTTACTGATTGTTTTACCAACCATGCACCTTAGTTGGGGCTCAGGGTTCTTATCAGGGCTCATAATCAAACGCTGAAACTAGACTTGTAGAAGTCGTAAGGAATTCTCATGTCCCAATTCAAGGTAACCAAAGCTGTCATCCCAGTAGCTGGGTTAGGCACCAGGTTCTTGCCTGCGACTAAGGCGATGCCTAAAGAGATGCTTCCCCTTATTGATAAGCCAGTTATTCAGTACGTAGTCGAAGAAGCGGTATCAGCAGGTCTCCAAGATGTCCTGATGGTTACCGGTAGAAACAAGAACACTTTAGAGAACCACTTTGACCGAGTTGCTGAGCTTGAAGCCAACCTGGAACGCAAGGGTGACACCGATCGTCTAGCCAAGGTTATGGCCTCAACTGATCTAGCCAACATCCACTACGTGAGACAGGGTGACCCGAGAGGTTTAGGCCACGCTGTTCTCAAAGCTAAAGCCCATATTGCCGAACACTCATTCGCTCTCTTGCTCGGTGATGATGTCATGGATGCTAGAGACCCACTTCTTACCAAGATGTTAGAACTTCATGAGTCAACAGGTGAGAACGTCATTGCTCTAATGGAAGTTGATCCTTCACAAATACATCTCTATGGCTGTGCAGTTACCGATGGCGAAGTAGTTGATGGCGTTGTCAGAGTTACCAGCCTTGTTGAAAAACCAAAGACTGAAGAAGCCCCATCGAATCTTGCCATCATCGGCAGATATGTTCTCAGACCAGAGATCTTCGACATTCTTGAAGAAACAGCACCTGGTCGCGGTGGAGAAATCCAACTAACCGATGCACTCATGACTGCAGCTCAAAACCCAGATAGAGCCGGTGGTGTTCTCGGTGTCGTCTTCAAAGGTCGAAGATATGACACTGGCGACAAACTAGATTTCATCAAAGCCACTCTTCGTATTGCGGTTGACAGAGAAGACATTGGTCAAGACCTGCGTCAATGGCTACACGAATTCAACAACGAGATTTAACCCTAAGGAATCCAATTGTCAACAGCATCAAATGTTTTAGTTTGCTCGTTCTACACAGCGGACGATTACTACCGTGCACACGGTGAACGTCTAGCAAAGAACCTTGAGGAACTAGGCGTTGAATATGTGCTTCGTGAAATTGTGAAGCAAGAAGGCGAAGACTGGGCAGACATCTGTCGCAAGAAGGTTGGCTTCCTAGCTGATGTTTGTTCGGAGAACCCAGACAAGAAAGTCTTCTGGATGGACGTCGACTGCATTCTTCTAGAACTACCTGATTACATCTTCAACTCAACCGCAGATATCGTTGGCTTCCAAAGAGGATACTCAAGCCCACTTTCAATTGGTTATGACAGAAGAGCTAGATTCTGGGAACCTTCATTCTGGGGAGTAAACACAACTCCTCTAGCTCGCAAGATGATTGCTGAAGCATACGAACTTGAGAAGACTTCAGAGATCAAAGCAACTGACGATTACTTCATGGAAGAAGCATGGCGAGCTAACTGCGACAACATGACTTTCCAGATAATTCCCTCGAATGCAGTTGTGGGCATGGGAACCTCAGGCGATGACTCCAGAGGAGCGTTCTTCAAGTTTGGTTCTAGCGGTAACGTTGCTGACTTCAAAGGCAAAGTTGAACAGCACTCGGCAACCAAGGGTGGCATTCGCAAGCGAGCACTGAAACTTGCCAAGAAAATTGAGAGCAAGCTTCCAGATCGTGCGTCTAAGCGTTTGAGATTACTAGCTGACACCGTTGGTATTACTGGAGCACTAACCACCAGCAAACTAAACCCTGAGAACCAAGAGCGTAAAAACGCTCTCTACTCGGTCTTCGATGCTGGTCAAGTTGGCGATATCGCAAAGTTTGATAAAGCTAAGAGCAACTTCGAAGAGAAGTACTTAGCTACCCAGACAGAATCAAACACTGTCGCTGTTGCAAAGAGCTTCCTCTACTACGCAGCCAAACCATCCACCCAGAGCATCGGTCTGGTCTGGTGGGCTAAGCCTTTCCCAGGTAACTTCGGTGACTGGCTATCTCCTCTGGTTGTGAACCACTACACCGACAAGAAGATCTTCTTCCAATCACCAGTCAAGATTGCTTCGCGTAAACACATGATTGGTCTTGGTTCTATCGGTCGATTCATCAAACCAAATTCGGTTGTTGTTGGAACTGGTATCTCAACCGATGAACTAACTCTGGCTAAGAGCGCTAAGTATGTTTCAGTAAGAGGTCCGGTAACAGCAAGAGTGGTCAAAGAATCAGGTGGGCCAACTGTTGAGAGCTTCGGTGATCCAGGTGTTCTTATTTCTAGAATCTTCCCAGTTGAGCGAGAAACTACTAACGGTCGCGTTGCTCTAGTTAGACACTTCACTCACAAAAGCATCCCCTTAGTCCTAAACCCTGACATGGAGGAACTAGATATCTTTATGTCACATCCAGATGACATCAAGGTTTTGGTTGAAACCTTAAACCAATACGACCGAGTAGTTACCTCCGCGATGCACATCTTCATCACCTGTCAGTCATACGGAATTCCATGTGCTCTTATTACCTTCGAAGGATTCGAAGACAGCGTGCACGGTAATGGCATTAAGTATGGTGACTATGCTCAGGGTGTTGGTCTAGCTTCAATTAGCCCAACCCCAATCGCGCTAAACCTAGCCAAGGTTGACTTCGACAACATCACAACTGATCACAAGATCAGCGATGCGAAACTTGATGAAGTGGAAGCAGCAATTATCAAGGGTTTGAGTTACCTCTAAGCAGCATCAACTACCACTAAAGGAACCAGATGATTTTTATTGTGCGACAAGTGCTAAGAACTTTTGCGTTTCTTTTTCCTAAGGGTAAGCACCGTAACCGTGCTTTAGCGCTAGCTCTTATTGCAACAATCGTTCCGCTAACTCAGCTTTTCATCATCAGAATCTTTAGCCACATGATTACAGCGGGTAAAGATCAAGCGCTTGAGCACATCATCTTTAACTTCACAGTCTTCTTTGGGCTATTTGCGCTAACTCACATTGCTACCTACTGGCAGAAGACCTACCGAGTCAAAGTCTTCAATGATGCTCTCACATCAAAAGAAGGTTGGAAGAGCAAAGTTACTGAGAGCTGGGAATGGGCTCTAGCATTTGAAACCAACAACCTACTTCACACCTTCGCCCAGATTGTTGTTCTAGCCGCATACTTCAGCTCAGTGAACTGGCAGCTAGGAATTATCAATGCAGTGATGATTGTTATTACCCTGCAGTTCATCAAGATCATGTTCAACAAGCAGGTTGCTACCCAAGAAGGCTTCGCTCTTGCTCACAAGAAGAACCAAACGGTTTCTGCTTTCACTAAAGTTGGTTCAAGAATTCGTTCTGCTGAAATCGGCTCTCTTATTGCGAATGCGTCCTTCATCTTCTCGCTAGCCGCTCTCCTAGCTTTCAGCTACATGGGTAACATCGTGGCAGCGGATGCAGTCATGCTCTTCCTTGGCTTCAGAATGCAGAACAACAACCTAGGTCAAACAAGTGGTTCGCTAATGCGATTCGCTAGAGCTAAAGCGATGAGTGAGGCTCCTAAGAAATACAAGGGTGTCAAACCTGACCAAGACGAAGACGAAATGCTGTAGCTCGAAATGAGCAAACCAACCCTTACCTTCGGATACAGCACCCTAGCTAGTCGTCTAGGCAACATAGCGCTACCTGATCTAGCGAATAACCCTAACTGGGATGTTCTAGTAACTGTTCAGAGTGGAGATAAGAAATCACCAACGGTTGACCAGTTACTCCAGTCACCTAAAGGTGAACGAGTAACCACAAAAGCCTTCCCTGGTAAGGGAGTTGCCAAGCTCAGAAACCAGGTGCTCTCCCTCTCAACCGGAGACTACGTAATCTTTGCTGACGATGACATCGTTTTTCACCCAGAGGGCATAGCTAAAGCCATTGACTTCATGGAATCAAGCCCTGACGTTGCCCTAGTCCTAGGCCAAGCCATCGATGACTCAGGGTCACTTAGAAAGAACTACCCGAGTTCGCCAGAGCGCCTGTCCAAACTAAATTCAGCAAGAGCTGCCACCTACGAAATGATTGTCCGAAGAGACTTGGTCAACACAGCAGGAATTACCTTTGATGAGAACTTTGGTGCTGGGGTAAAGAAGACCTACCTAGGCGATGAATACATCTTCATCTGTGACCTGATCTCAGCAGGCCTTAGATGTGAGTACCTGCCGGTTGTCCTAGCTACCCACCCGACAGTTAGCTCAGGTAGTGGCTGGGGAACAAAGAAGGACAGAGTTGCTAGAGCTCTCATCTTTGACCGCGCTTTCAAGGGCAACCGAACACTCCCCTATCTTGTGAGAATTGCCTTTGGACTAAAGAAGATCGGCAAAGGTTTAACCTTCACAGCATTCTTTAAGTTTGTCTTCAAACGCTAATCTTGCCTATCTGGGCTAACAGGTTAGACTTCTAATAATCCAAGCGTTTTGTGCGAAACGCTAGTTTCGAAAGGTATTAGATGTTTCGCAATCGACTTCCAGCATTGGCTATTGTTCTAGCCTTACTTCTCTCTGTGTTGGTCGGCAGCTCTGCCGAAGCCGTTGCTAAAAAGAATGTTCTACTTCCTAAACTCCCTGCCATGGTTGGTACCGGTGAAGTTGTAAAGGTAACCGCTGGTAAGTGGAACGCAACTGCAAAACTTTCCTACCAGTGGCTCTTAGATGGTAGACCAATCAAAGGTGCTACCAAGGCTGCATACACAGTTCCAGTGACAGCTATGAACAAGATGCTAAGCATCGTTGAAACAGCTAAGTTCTCTGATGGTAAATCTCTTTACGCTAATTCACTTTCAAGAAAAATTGGGCAACTCGTAATTACTGGAACTGCAACTATTTCATTCAAGGACTCTCAGAAGTCAGCACTTGTCTTTACATCCCCTAACTCAACTAACCCAGCAGTTGCCAAGAAGATCTCTTGGTTCGCGGGTGAGTCACTTGTCGAGGGAGAAAGCGCTGCCGAACTTCCAGTCGATAAGAGATTTGAATCTCTAAATGTTTATGCATCAGCAACATATTCACTAACTGGCTATCTACCAATAACACTTAGCTCTAACAGTGTTGGTTTCAACGCTCCTGGTGTTACTGAGAACACTTTGCTTTGGTCAGACGAATTTGATGGTGCCGCTGGATCAACTCCAAACCTCAACGATTGGAACGATGTTACTGGTAATGGTCGTAACTTCAATGACCCTCTTACTCCTGTTGCCAATGGTTGGGGAAACCTAGAGCGTCAGTACTACCTACCTGGCTCAAGCGTTGTTAGTAATTCAGAAACTGCTACCGACGGTAAAGCTTTGAAGATTACCGCGACTAACCAGAGCAAAAACCCACACGCTCAAGGTCCTTTTGACTGCTGGTACTCATACAACTGGAAGGGTGAAAGATACAACCCTCGTAAAGATTGTGAATGGGTTAGTGGAAAGATCACAACCGAAGACAAGATCGGTTTCCTCTACGGTCACCTAGAAGCTCGTATCAAATCAAATGGAACTGCCGGCACCTGGCCTGCATTCTGGATGCTCGGTCAAGACTTCCAGAAGGTCGGTTGGCCTGGCTGTGGTGAAATTGATATCCACGAAGGTAATGGAGCTATTCCAACAAAGAACTGGGGAACTATCCACGGTTATGCCTACTGGCCTGGTGGAGAAGTTAGCCAGCCAACCAGCATGATTGCTGGCTGGCATGTCTACGGTCTTGACTGGAAGCCAAACTCCATTTCCTTCTCTGTTGATGGTGTTATCTACAAGACCATCACTGCTAATGATCTAAAGACCACTCCTTGGAACCTAGATCTAGCCAAGAACGCCTGGGAATTCAATAAGCCTCAGTTCGCTATCTTGAACCTTGCTGTCGGTGGAAAGATCATCGGTAACAATAATCAACCGGTACGTCTAAGCGACATCAACACTGACACCAAGACCATGGAAATCGACTACATCAGATATTCCAGCCTCGATGGCTATGGCACCGTCATCCGTTACTAGTTAGGTACCCATTGAAACTTAGAGTTATTGTTGCGTTACTGCTATCTAGCTTCCTGCTGGGAACTGCTCAAGCGAATGCAATCACTGTTGTCCCTAAGGCATCACGTGTGGTTGTTTCAACTACCAGCACAACAGCTAAAGTTTCTTGGCCTGCGTTTGCTAAATCTAAAGTAACTTCAATCAAGGTTGTTGCTACTGCTGGTTCTTCAAAGACAACTCAGACTCTAGGTAACTCAGCAACAAGCCATGTCTTCTACAACCTAAAGTCATACACCCTCTACACATTCTCAGTAACTGCATACTTCGGCTCTAAAGCTGGAGCGGCTGTTACATACAAGCTGAGAACTAAGGCGAAGCCTTCACTGCTATACAACTCCATCTTCTTCGGAGCTCCCGAAGACATGGTGGTTGGTGATGAAGATCAACAACTCTTTGCTCTACCTAACGGTGGAGAGACAACTTTCTCAACTACTACACCTACTAAGTGCAGCATCATCGACAACATGTATCTTCGCCCTCTTGCTATGGGTGAATGTGTTGTTGTTGCCTCAAACCCAGGTGATGCTTACTACAAAGCAGCAGAACCTATCTCCCACAGTGTGACTATCACTGCTCCAATTGCATCCCTAAACAAGACTCTGCTTTGGGAAGATAACTTTGATGGCCTAACTGGATCAGGTCCGAACTCAGCTAACTGGTCAGTGACAACTGGTGATGGTTGTGGAACTTCAGCTGGTTGTGGTTGGGGTAACGGCGAAGCTGAGTCCTATGCAGCTTGTGCTAACAAGCACGATGGAAATGGTGAACTTGTTATTACTGCATCAACACCGACAGGTGATCCGAACTGTAAGAGCAATAAGACTTGGACCAGCGGTAAGTTCACCACCTTTGGTAAGAAGCACTTCAGCTACGGCTATTTCGAAGCAAGACTGAAGATGCCTTCAGGTGGTGGCACCTGGCCAGCTTTCTGGACTCTAGGCACAAACATCAACTCAGTTCCATGGCCAGCCTGTGGTGAGTTAGACATCATGGAGTATGCAGGTAACGTTCCACTGAGAACTACCTCTGCCGCTCACTACGCAAACTCCAGTGGTTCTCACGAATACAAGAGTGGTGCGATTGTAAACAACACCGAGCTCTCTGAGGAGTATCACACCTACGGAATGCTCTGGTTGCCTAATGAAGTTACCTTTGTCTTCGATGGCAGACCAGTTCTTATCTTGAAGAAGTCAGATACTGGTCTTTCACGATGGCCTTTTGGCCCTAACGCGAAGGGTGTTAACCCGAAGATGTATTTGATCTTCAACCTAGCTATGGGTGGTAACTATGGTGGAGCCATTGACAGTGGTCTTCACAAAGCTACTTTCCACATTGACTACGCTCGCTATTACAGCGTCGATGGCTTCGGTGAAACCCCTACTAACTAGGGATGATCTTTTTAGCTTCACCCTCACGGGCGTCAGCGTCTTCAACCTGAAGCATTGCTGTCCAGACATCGTGCAGCGCTGAAACGAATTGGTAACCCCTGGTCTGCGAGACCTTGGTCTTGAAGTTGTGATAATCAATATCCAATGACTCCTCTGCAACCCAGGTAGCAAAGACCTCAGGCTTAACAAAGGCGCGATACGGGTAATCTCCATCAGGAGATTTAGCAATCTCTGCATCAGCAAACTCTGCTAGACCGGTTAGAGATTCACGATCTCTAGCTCTGACTGTGATGAAGTCAGGGTATTCCTTCTTACGAACTGCACTAACAAAACCATTCTTAGTAAATATCCACATAGCTATCTCCTCTTTTCAAGATAGATAACTAGCAAATGGAGTAAATTATTCTCCAGTCCATTAGTTTTGTGGGAACCCTAGATTGATACCACCGTGGCTTGGGTCTAACCAACGACTAGTAACAGTCTTTTCTCTAGTAAAGAAGTGAACACCTTGAAGACCATGAGCCTTAGTGTCACCAAAGAGTGAGCTCTTGAAACCACCGAATGAGTAGTAAGAGACAGGAACTGGAATAGGAACGTTGATACCGATCATTCCAACCTCAACCTCATTCTGGAATCTTCTAGCAGCACCACCATCGTTAGTAAAGATTGCAGTGCCATTACCGTAGCGACCATCGTTGATGATCTTCAAACCTTCTTGGTATGACTGCACACGAACTACAGACAACACCGGACCAAAGATCTCATCCTGATAGACCTTAGAACTTGTTGAGACATTATCAATCAGGGTTGGGCCTAGCCAGAAACCTGAACTATCTCCATCAACTTCAATTCCTCTGCCGTCAACAACAACTGTTGCCTTATCCGCAAGTGCGATGTCGATATAGCTTGAGACCTTGTCTCGATGTTCAGCGGTAATAAGTGGACCCATGTCACAGTTTCTTCTGCCGTCACCGACCTTTAGGTCTTTCATGCGTGACGCAATCTTCGCCACTAGTTCATCAGCAATTGGTTCAACTGCAACAACAACAGAGATTGCCATGCAACGCTCACCAGCTGAACCAAAGCCAGCATTGATTGCAGAGTCTGCTACTAGATCCAAGTCAGCATCAGGTAGTACCAACATGTGGTTCTTAGCTCCACCTAGAGCCTGAACTCTCTTGCCATGTGCTGTTCCAGTCTCATAGACATACTGAGCGATAGGTGTTGAGCCAACGAAACTAATGGCCTGAACATCAGGGTGCTTGAGTAGGGAATCAACAGCGACCTTATCCCCTTGGAGCACATTGAATACCCCATCAGGAAGACCGGCTTCCTTTAGCTTCTCCGCAATCCAGATGGCAGCTGATGGATTCTTCTCTGAAGGCTTTAGTACAACAGTGTTACCTGCAGCCATGGCAATCGGGAAGAACCACATTGGCACCATGGCTGGGAAGTTAAAGGGGCTAATGATTCCAACTACACCCAAAGGTTGCTTGATTGAATAGACATCGATCGAGGTTGAAACTGACTCGCTGTATGAACCCTTGAGGAGATTAGCCATCCCAGTTGCAAACTCAACTACCTCAAGCCCTCTTGTTACTTCACCCAAAGCATCAGGCAATGTCTTACCGTGCTCTTCGGTAACTATTGCTGCTAACTCTTCTTTCTTAGCGTTCAAGATCTCTCTGAAGTTGAACATGATCTGCTGACGCTTGGTTAGTGAAGTCTCACGCCAGGAAGGGAATGCATCACTAGCTGCCTTGATTGCAGCGTTAGCATCAAGATCTTCGGCCAAGGCAACTTCACGAACAGCAACACCAAGAGCTGGGTCAAATACTTTGCCAACACGATTAATTGAGTTATCAACTAGTTTGCCGTTGATGAAGTGCATGACTTTAGTCATGGGGTTCCTTAGTTTGTAATTGTTTTACCTAGAGCCAAAACTCTAAATCCGGCTCTCTGCCACTTAGCAACATCTAGAACATTGCGACCATCAACAATCAGTTTGTTTGCAACAGAAACAGTTGTTGGATCAAGTTCACGGTACTCTTTCCATTCAGTTGCTAGAACAACTGCGTCAGCCGAATCAAATGCTTTGTGTAGATTTTGTTCAACTGGTAGGTCTGGATGCTTCAAGCTAACTCCGTGCAGAGCAACAGGATCGTGAACGACAACATCTGCTCCTGCTGCTTGAGCTAGTAGAGCAATAGCTAGTGCAGGTGAATCTCTAACATCATCACTATCTGGCTTGAAAGCAGCGCCGAGAATCAGTACCTTCTTGTCCGTTAAACTTCCTAGCTCCTGGGTTAGCAAATGAATAACTCGATCTCTTCTACGAAGGTTGATGTTGTCAATTTCTTTTAGGTAGGCAACTGATTGACCAACACCTAGTTCTTCAGCACGAGCCATGAGTGCTCTGATGTCTTTAGGTAGACAACCACCACCGAAGCCAACACCGTTACGTAGGAACTTATTACCGATTCTCTCGTCATAACCAATGGCTGTTGCTAACTGGCTAGCATCTGCTCCAGAAACTTCAGCAATCTCTGCCATTGCGTTAATGAATGAGATCTTGGTAGCTAGGAAGGCGTTAGCTGCAGCCTTAACTAGTTCTGCTGTTGCTAGGTCAGTAACGAGGAATGGAATTCCGCTCTCAATCATTGGAGCAAATACTGCTCTTAGAAGTTCTTCAGAACGGGGATTGGTAACACCAATAACCAAACGATCTGGTCTAAGTGAATCCTCCAGCGCTGTCCCTTCTCTTAGGAACTCAGGGTTCCAAGCAAGGTTAGGTGAGCTAAAGCCTGTTGTCTCGGCTAACAGCTCAGTCAATCTAACTGCAGTTCCAACCGGGACAGTTGACTTACCCGCTACCAAAGCATCTTCACGAAGATATGGGGCTAGGCCTTTAATCGCTGACTCTAGATAAGAGGTGTCGGCTGCAAGAGATCCTGGTGTCTGAGGAGTGCCAACACAGATGAAGTGAATATCAGCTTCTCTTGAACTCTCATCGTGCTGTGCCTTGAACTCAATACGACCAAGAGATATCTGTTCTGCAAGGGCTTCATCTAGACCTGGCTCAAAGAAGCCAGCTTTACCTTGAGAAAGAGATTCAAGCTTCTGCTGGTTAGGTTCAATTCCAATAACCTGGTGGCCAACCTTAGCCATTGCAACAGCATGGGTTGCACCTAGGTATCCCAACCCAATAACAGTGATTTTCATGGCCATGGGGCAAGTCTATCTAGCGGAGATTGACAACTCAGTTGGTGACGTGCAGAACAAATTCGTTGCTAGTAACTATTCCGCTAGGCGTCTGAATCTCTGCTCGATAAACGATGTCGCCAACCTTAGCTGGGTGCACTTTGAATACCACTGTGCTGTTATCTGGATTGGTGGCAGTGTATTTCTTCACGACCTGCCAAGCACCATTGGTTCTACCCTCTAGCTGAATGGCGTAAGTCTTACCAGTCTTATCATTCAGGTTTAGTACAAGCCCCAGTGGAACTCGATCATTGACCTTCCAAGTAGTTTGTTCAGTGCCATAGAGCCTCAGTAAAGCCTCGTATTGCTTAGGTTGGGCTGCCTGCCAAGATGCAAACATGATCGATGCGATAAGTAATAGGAAAGCAGCAAGGGAAGCAATTACCCAGGTTCCCGGCTTTACGCGCTTCAGAAACTTCATAGATTGTTATCCGTTCTGAAAACATGAACTACTGCGTTAGCGTGACCGTGACCCATGCCGTGTTCTTCCTTGAGAAAGTTGACCTGCTCGAGGTGCTTCTTGTCTTTGACCTTCTTTAGCTCTTTCATCCAGAAAGCTATTGGCTTGCCATATTTAGCTTCAATGGAAGGGAAGTAGCTTTTTGGGCCCTTTACTTTTTCGTCCATGAATAAAACTCTAGCAACGGGTCCTCCCCATACAATCAAGACATGAATATCAATTACCTGAGAAGAGTTCTAGCCACCGGAGCAACAGTATTTGGCTTGAGTTCACTGTTCCTTTTGATTGCCCCTGCACTATTCAACGAACTACTTGGCTTCACCACTAATCCTGAACTTGAGTGGTCTATGCGCATGATCGCAATAACCCTGATTGCTCTCTGCGGAAACATGCTTTCTGTTGCACTTAGAGGAACTGATAACTCAGTCATCTTCTCTGCAAGAGTTATGACACTTTCAGCAGCAGCTCTTGGAACGCTAACTCTTTTGATACCTGTAACAACATTGACGTGGTTCGACTGCGTTTATGCGGCTATCGGTTTTGGATTTAGCCTTGCATACCTAGTGGGGCTAGCAAGATCACCTAGAAATAATTCCCCAGCTACCAACCGCTAGAGAACTACGCTGTCACCGTCTTTAGGTGCTCGAGAGTTCCAACCTAGTTTCTGGTGAACTAGATCACTAAAGGATTCAGCAACACCTGATTCTCCGTGAACAACAAAAACATTAACTGGTGCTTCCACTGCTGTCCCTAGCCAGGCAATTAGTTCAGTCGCATCGGCATGCACTGAGAACTCTGCAATCTGCTCAACTCTTGCATTCACTGAAACCAGTTCACCGTGCATCTTGACTTGAGCTGCACCATCAACCAAAGCTCTACCTCGTGTTCCAATGGCTTGATAGCCAACCAAGATCACACTGTGCTTAGGGTTCGGCAACATCTGTCTAAGGTGATGAACTACACGACCACCGGTTCCCATGCCAGAAGCAGAAATGATGATGCAAGGTTGCTCTGGGTTGTTGATGGTCTTAGATTCATCAACGCTGTGTAGTTCAACCAAGCTACCTGGGTCAAATGGATCTCTGCCCTTCCAGGTATTCCTAACATCTTCTCTAATCTCTGAAGACCCTGTGTCAATTGCTTCTCGGTAGTAATCCAAAGCCTTTAGAGCCATTGGTGAATCAGCAAAGATTGGAACTCTCCTAATTGCGCCAGCTTCCATCAGCTCTCTTAGCTTGACCAAGATAACTTCAGTCCTATCAACAGCAAATGCAGGAATCAGAACAGATCCTCCACCATCGATAGTTTCGTTGATCACTGCCTGGAAGTCAGTGCTTGAAGCAACGTGCTCACGGTCACCGTACGTTGATTCGGTTACCAGAGCATCGTATTTCCCACTCAAGATAGGAGTTGGGTTTACCAGCAGCGGATGTCCGTCTCTGCCTAAATCTCCTGAGAACATCAATCTCTTACCGAAGAACTCAATCTCCAGAGTTGAAGCTCCAAGGATGTGACCAGACGGGTGGAAGGTAACGAAAGTCTCTTTAGCAACTTCGATTCTGGTGTTGAACTTCTCAACCTTGAACTGCTGGATGGCTTTAGTTGCATCATTCTCGTCATAGAGCGGCTTCGGTGGGTTGTGCTTGCTAAACCCCTTCTTTGCAGCCCACTTTGCATCTTCAGTTTGGATACGCGCTGAGTCCAAGAGAATAACTTCAGCTAATTTCATGGTGTATTCAGTTGAGTGAATCTTTCCCTTGAAACCTTGCTGAACCAACTTAGGGATATAACCACAGTGATCAAGGTGTGCGTGAGTTAGTAATACTGCCGAGATGGTTGAAGCATCAACAGCCAGTGGCTCCCAGTTCTTTAAGCGCAGTTCCTTCAAACCTTGAAACAGACCACAGTCAACCATGACCTTGGTTTCAGCACAGCTAAGTAAGAATCGACTTCCCGTAACAGTGCCAGCGGCACCTAAGAACGTAATGGTTGGTTGTGCATTCCCCGCAGATGTATTCATTCTTGAAGTTTATTGCCGTATGGGTGCAAGAATCAGAGAATGCGGTCATTGTTCTATAAATACGGATTCGTCTCCTATTCACTTATTGCTGCAATAGCTGGCTTTGCACTAGACCAGTCGAATTACAAAGATCTTGCTGTGTATGTTTGGGCATCTGGTGCACTACTCGGTCTAGCCCTTGCAGTGAACTGGTTGATCCAAGCAATAAGAAACAAAGCTCTTGGAAGTGATGTGTTAGCAGTGATCTCAATCATCGCAACGGGACTAACCAATGAATGGTTTGCAGCAAGCATCATCTCAGTGATGCTTGCAACCGGTAGAGCGTTAGAGATCTGGGCTGAAGGAAGAGCAAGCAAACATCTTGATGCTCTTGTTTCTAGAGCACCTCATGATGCTCACGTTTACGTCAACAACCAATACGTTGACACACCAATCAGTGAAGTAAAGGTTGGATCACTCATCCTTATCAAAGCAGGTGAAGTTGTCCCGCTGGATGGAACTCTAGAAACCGAGGGCCTCTTCGATGAGTCTGCTCTCACTGGAGAACCATTACCCATTTGGCGCGCTAAAGATACTGAAGTTAGATCAGGAGTTGTCAACGCAGGTTCTAGTGTGCAGATTAAAACAACCACTAACTCAGCAGAGAGCACATACGCCAATCTCATCAACCTAGTTGCTGCCGCTAAACAACAAGCAACTAAAGGTGTTCGTTTAGCTAATAAGTGGGCTGTTCGCTTCGTACCGATAGCACTACTGATGGCTCTAAGCACCTGGCTAATTTCTGGAAACCTAAAGCAAGCCGTTGCAGTGATAGTTGCTGCAACACCTTGCCCGCTTATTCTTGCTGTCCCGGTAGCAATCGTCGCAGGTATCTCAAGAGCAGCACGAGAAGGCGTAATCATCAAGACAGGCTCTGCTCTAGAGCAGTTAGCAAAAGTCGAAGTAGTTCTCCTCGATAAAACAGGAACTGTCACTCACGGTGGCCCAAGCATAACTGAAATGGTTTGGGCTAAAGGTATTGATTCAGAACAAGCACTGAGCCTTGCAGCCTCACTAGAACAGCACAGCTCAAACGTCGTTGCCAGAGCACTAGTTGAATATGCAAAGCAAAGACAATTGCCTTTCGCCGCTGCAACTGCCATTGTTGAAATTCCAGGACACGGACTCACTGGAGTTATCTCAGGCAAGCAAGTTTCAGTTGGACAACCTAAACACCCGCTAGCAAGTTGGGCAACTATTACCAGCACACTGATAGTTGAAATAACTATCGACAATGAAGTCGCAGGTTACCTAGGCCTTAGCGATCCGCTCAGAAGCGATGCGGTCAAAACAATTCAAGAACTTAAGAATTTAGGCGTAAAGAGAATCCTGTTAGTCTCCGGCGACAGAGAGAAAACTGTTGCTGAAGTAGCTGAGGAACTTGGTGTTACCAAATACTTTGCAGAGTGCTCACCTGCATACAAACTTGAACTTCTTATTGCTGAACAGAAAGATGCTAAAGGAACTGTTGTAGTTGTCGGTGATGGCATCAATGATGCACCTGCACTAGCGGCAGCTGATATCGGTGTTGCAATGGGTGCTAGAGGAGCAACCGCGGCTAGCCAAAGTTCAGATGTCGTGATCATCGAAGATTCATTTAGAAAGCTATCTGACGCCATAAAGATTTCTAAGACTGCCACTAACCGAGCATTGCAGGCTAGTTCATTGGGAATGGCATTAGCTCTAGTTGCAATGCTTGGCGCAGCCTTTGGCTATCTAAGTCCAAGTCAGAGTGCAATTGCGCAGGAGTTCATAGATGCTGCAGCTATTGGTTTTGCACTTATTGGCTCTAAAGCTACTGGGCGATCATAGTTTTATAGCGATTAGACACAAACCTGTTTTTGATCGGGATTGTGACGCTATCGCCTCTTCGATACCAATAGCCGACATCTCCGGCCGTTGAAGTCAGGCGAACGGAATAAGCGCCTTTGCGTTTGCCGAACTTAAATTTCTGCGAAACCCAACGCTTTGTGTTTCTACTAAGAACAACCTGTCCGTCACCATCTAGGAACTCGATAAGAGTTCCATCTGAAGACTGATTCGGATTAATGTCACAAGTGACATTCATAGCAGATGTTGTAGCATAACAACTTCCGGTTGGTGCTAACAAGTTTGCGAGCGAAGCACTAATCGGATCACTAGGTACGCTCCAGGAATCTCCCCAAGTCGTATGCGCAACCTCAACAAATCTGTATGTGAATGTTTTTCGGTTGGCATCTTCATTCTTGCCAATTCCGAATGCGAGTCTTTGGCCCGGTGTGTCATACCTCATAAAGGCACCGTCAGATCTATAGATACGCCAGGTGTTAGTTGGATCTGACACAGGAGCATCAAAATCAATGTATGTCGTAGCCATTTCCTTGATCTTGATATTTGTTGGCTTTGGGGGAGCTGGTTTTAGCAATCGAAAACTTTGATACTCGCTAGCGGCAATAGTGTTCCCTTGGCATTCTGCTTCAGGCTTTGCAAAGACCATAAACACCGAGGGCTGGCTCATGGTTCCTTGAATGTCCACAAAGGTGTCCGTGGTACACGACATGGTTCCATCCGGCAAGTAACGATATTCATAGGACTGAGCATCTGGAATTGAATCCCACTCAAATCTAATTGCATCATCCGAGAGATGCTGTGTTCTAACTTCAATGCTCGGAAAGGATGGATACAAGTGCACAGCGAACACCTTCGACTGCTCACCTAGGACACTGTCAGGGCTCATCAATCTAAATCTTCCTGCCGTATCGCTAACGTTCATCTTTATGCGGCAAGTGAAAGAGAATTTTCGAACTACCATTTCTGGAGGTCCGCCGTCGTAACCGTTGCATGGCGCGGTTGTCCCATCAACAAATTCGAAGATCCCTCCGATTTGCCCAAATGAATTCTGCATCCAAACGATGTCTGGATCATTTACTCTCACATCATCTATGGATATGTTAAGGCTGTCCATTCGCCCCGTGATAAGTGCCTGATTGTTCAATTCTTCAATAATTGGAGCTTTTGGAATTGTGGGGGTGCGCAATATCGCTAGAACAGGGTCGGAAACATACGTCCCCAGTTGAAGTTGCACGGCAAAACTTTGTCGGCGCTGGCCACTTAATGTAAATGGGCTCGTCGCATTTCTGGCTACTAGTTTCGAATTGACATATAAATCAGCACTTGGGCCATCCCAAGTTACTGTTGCCGAAGTTTCCCCCGCAGCGACGTTAGGTGCTTCACTGGTTTCCTGGTTAGCCATTCTTCGAGCTAATAAAACAGCTTTATCCGCAGCCAAGATACCTGCTCCAGTAAAGAATTCCTGCGGCAGATTGGAGTCAACTTGTTGGTTGCAACTCCAAAGATTTGTTTCAACAGACTTTTCACATCTATCCCAGACTTTTGGTTTAACTTCCAACGCCGGTCGAGTCGTGGCTTGCAAAATTGCCTGCACCTGAGGAGCTGTTAAAGTTGGGTTCGCTTCAAGGACAAGAGCTGCTGCTCCTGCAATCAGTGGCGTAGCCGCGGAGGTCCCTCCAAAACCATTAGTTGCGCCAATGGGATCGTAGGCAATGTTGTCTACACCTGGAGCTATAAGATCCAAATTTGGTCCCCAGCTGGAAAAATTTGCTCTTCCCCCAAAGTGATCTGACGCACCCGCAGCTATAACGCCAGGGACCGCATAAGAAACTTGGGAACTTTCATTTGTCTTACCCTGTAGGCAACTTCTGTTTACGCTTCCCCAGGCGAAGTATGTTGAGCATCCGTTATTGCCAAGCGCTCCCACTACAACTACTCCTCGTTGAGTGGCAGACATCAAAAGGGCGTTCATCTCGGGATCGTTAGATCCTGAAAAGCTCATGCTGATTACTCGAGCACCTTGTTCAACTGCCCATATCAGAGCTTTTTTGGCCGCTTCTTGTTCACACGAATTGAGATAACAAACTCGGCCAATAATTAGAGAAACTCCTGGTGCAATGCCACCAACCCCAGTGACAGGATCGTAATCGGCTGCAACGGTTGACGCCGTCATAGTTCCATGCTCCTCAAGAGGGTGTTGTGAGGAGACAAAATCTTTGTAAGCAACTACCTTGCTAGCCAACCCTGGAATGTTTGAAGAAACTCCACTATCTAGAACAGCAACCTTGATACCGGCGCCAGTCGCTCCCATCTGATGAGCGATGTCTCCACCAATCGCCTTCAACGCCCATTCGTTGTGGGAAGCAAGCGACCCAAACTCAGGCCAGTAGTCTGAGTAATCTGCATGCGCTGAAGTAATACCTGACGCAGTAAAGCACAGCACAAGTACTGCGCTTAGAGTCTTACGAGTCAGAGACCTGAACATGCCTTCAGTCTATTTCGCCTTATGGAGACAGCGTTCATAACGCTTTAGTATCGAGGCGTTAGTCGCTGGGTTTGTAATCAGCTAGCCTTACTAGGCTTTTCGAATGACTTCTAAATACAACGTCTCAGTTCTTTTCATTCGCGCAGCTATTGCCCTTGCACTCTTTGGAAGTGTTTATTGGCAGGTTAGTGACAGAATGATGCACAACCTATTCAGACCAACTGAATACTTTGCATACTTCACAATCACTTCATCGCTGATAACTGCGATTGTTTTGACTCTGTCAGCAATACAACTATTTAGAGGAGTTGCTGAGACCAAGTTGATGAGCCTATCCCGCCTAACCATGGCCGTCTCAATGGTCATTGTTGGCATTATCTATAACGCCCTGCTTAGAGGTGGAGACCCTGACCCTAGAGATGTTGGCTATGCATGGCCTGTATTGCCAAATGAGGTCGTGCACACCTACGGACCTTTTCTTATCTTCATTGAATGGATGCTTACTAGAACAACCATTGCTCTCAAGATCAAACAGGCTTTCTGGGTGCTTGTCTACCCACTCGCTTGGCTAGCCTTCTCATTCGCTCGAGGGCTTACCCAGGGTTGGTGGCCATACTGGTTCATTGACCCTCAGTATGGAATCGGAACTCAGGCAACGTGGATTGTCGTAATTGCGGTCATGTTCAGCGTGCTTGCTCTTGGCTTTATCCCAGCACAAAGAGCTATCGCTAGAAGGTAATCATTTATCAATTAGCCTTAGCCAATGATTGATTTCTCTGCTCCAGATTTTGTAGTTGACCCTTACCCGGCTCTCGCTGAGCTTCGTAAGTTTGAAACTCCGGTCTGGCATGAGGGTCTAGGGATCTGGTTAGCTGCCAAGCACCGCGATGCCAACGCAGTTCTCAGAACTAAAACTCTAGGAAGAATCTTTACTCCTAGAGATCCAGAATCAGAGTGGAACGAGTTCAACTGGTTGCACTCAGACAGCATCCTGGATTCAGAACCTCCTAAGCACACCAGACTTAGATCTCTCGTTGGTAAAGCTTTCTCAAGATCAAGGATTGAATCACTCAAACCTGAGATTGAACGTCTTGCCGGATTACTGCTCGACCAAGCTGAAACCAAGTTGAACTCAACAGGTTCATTTGATCTGATTGCTGACTACGCAGAACCACTACCTGTAAAGGTAATCGCCGCTCTCCTAGGTTTCCCAGATGAGGATGAGCATCTACTTAGACCTTGGTCTCAAGCAATTGTGAAGATGTATGAGGTCAACCCCTCAGAAGAAGCACAGGCAGAGGCAAGAGCAGCAGCACATGAGTTTGCTGAATACGTCAGATCACTAATGGTCGAACGCAAAGCTAAGCCAGGCGAAGACCTAATCAGCGAGCTAGCTTCTGTTGAAGAAGCCGGAGAGAAGCTAAACACCCAAGAGCTAATCGCCACCTGTGTCCTATTACTGAATGCCGGGCATGAAGCTAGCGTCAATGGTTTCGGTAATGGCATTGTTGCCGCTTTGGAACGAGACGATCAGGCTCAACTACTGAGAGATAATCCTAGAGCTGTCACCGATACCGCTATTGAAGAATTCCTCCGTTTCGATGCTCCACTTCAACTCTTTGAGAGAACCGCAACCCAAGATACCGAGGTTGGTGGCATAACAGTCCTTGAGGGGCAGAAGATTGCTTCACTACTAGGCTCAGCCAATAGAGATGAGAGTGTATTTGAGAACCCGGAGCAGCTGGATCTGACCAGAGAGAACAATCCGCAGATTGGGTTTGGGGCTGGAATCCACTTCTGCCTAGGCGCACCGCTGGCTAGATTGGAGCTCAGCGCTTCGCTACCCCTGCTATTTGAACGTTTCCCAGGGGTCAAACTTGCTGCCAAGCCAGTCCGCAGAGACACCTTTGTTTTGCGTGGATATGAGACGATTCCCGTCAACATTGGCTAAATCTCCCGTTTTTGGGGATGTAACGAATTGGTAACTCGCCGTTTAATAGCCGTTTTATTACCAAAAGTTACAAGTAGCCTTAACTTGCAGTCCCCAAAGTCGGGCGCTCCATTGGTTTGCCCGACCTAACTAATTAGGAAAGGCTACAAAAAATGGATCAAATTGGAGTGCTATCTTTCGCTCTGACTGGTTATGAATTCAGTGCCGTATACAACATCCTGTCACTGGGTCTAGCTAGCATGCTATTCACATCTCTGTTCTTGTTCATTGCAAGAGAGAGAGTTCTACCTAAGTACCGCATGGCAGTTATGGTTTCAGCAACAGTTACATCAATCGCTGCTTACCACTACTTCAGAATGTTCGACTCATTCAACCACGGTTACGGCATCAACGACTCAAGCACAGTTGCAGCAACAATGGGCAAGAACATGCTTGACTTCGGTGCAGCTAACTACAACGTTGGCTACCGTTACATTGACTGGCTACTAACTGTTCCACTACTTCTAGTTGAGCTAGTTGCAGTTCTAGGTCTAGTCAAGGCTATCCAGTCTTCACTTCTAAAGCGTCTAGTTCCTGCTGCAGCAGCGATGATCATCCTTGGTTACCCTGGTGACGCAAAGATTGACCTAGGTCTAGACCCAAGCATGTGGGGCCTACTTTCAACCATCCCATTCCTATACATCATGTATGTTCTATGGGTTGAGTTGTCAAAGAGCCTTTCAGCTCAGTCAGAAAAGGTCCGTAGCATGTTCCTTGCGCTAAGACTTCTTTTGATCGCTACATGGGGTGTTTACCCAATCACCTTCATCACAGCGATGAACAGCACTGGCGCACCAACAGCTTCTGAAGTTGTTTCACGCGAAATCGGATACAGCATTGCTGACATCCTTGCTAAGTGTCTATTCGGTCTGATGATCTTTGCGATCGCTCGCATCAAGTCAGCTGAAGAGAGCAAAGAGCACGCAGCAGCTGAAGGTCACTAGTCATTAGTTAAACCTTTAAAGAATAGGGCCACCGTTTCCGGTGGCCCTATTTGTTTTAACTACTAATAGCTAATTGCGATCTCTTCGCCAACTGCTGCCTTCACCATTGGGATTACCTTGGTGGCATACAGCTCAATTGACTTCATCAACAAACTATGTGGCATTGGGCCATTGGAATACTTCAAGTCAAAGCGGTTAGCCCCGGTTGATTCAATTGCGTGAATGATCTTGCTTGCAACTGTCTCAGGAGAGCCGACATAAAGCGAACCGAACTTCACCTCGTTGTCGTAGTGCTCGTAAGTCATTGGACCCCAACCACGTTCACGACCAATGCGTCCAAAAGCAGTTTGGTAGTGAGGCCATAGTTCTTTAGCCGCTTGCTCATCAGTATCTGCGATGTGTCCTGGTGAGTGAATGCCAACAGCTAGCTGAGGCTTATCAAAGCGCTTCAGTGATTCACGGTAGAGACCAACAAATGGCGCAAAGCGCTCTGGGTCACCGCCGATGATTGCTAGGGCAAGGGTTGCCCCATGCTTGGCTGCTCGAATTACTGAGTGCGGTGAACCACCAACGCCAACCCGCAATGGAATAGTGCCACTTTCAGTCTTTGGGTAAACCTGTTGGTTGGTGAGGGATGCTCTGGTCTCTCCCTGCCAAGTGACAGAGCCTTCTTTCAGAAGTTCAACTAGAAGATCTAATCTCTCTTCGAAGAGCTTCTCGTAATCACTTAGTTCAAAACCAAATAGTGGGAAGCTCTCCGTGAAGGAGCCTCTTCCAGCAGTGATTTCTGCTCTTCCGTTACTTAGGGCATCGATTGTTGCAAAGCGCTGGTAGACCCTGACTGGGTCTTCACTTGAAAGTACTGTTACACCGGTTCCCAGTTTGATTTGCTTGGTTACGGTAGCGATACCGGCAAGCACTGTGTCAGGCGCAGATACTGCGTAGTCGTCTCTGTGATGCTCACCGACGTTGAAGTGGTTTAGGCCTAGTTGATCGGCTAGCACTGCCTGCTCAACTACGTTTCTAATTGCTTGAGCAGCTGACTGCTTTTGACCGTTCTCATCTACGGTCATATCTCCAAAGGTATCTAGACCAAATTCAAGGGGAAGTTTTTCGCTCATGAGACTAGATTAGACCGAACCCTCATTTTAGTCAAGGGGGGCTTTACTGATTTACTCTGCAGCAGCTAACTGACCGCAAGCACCATCGATTTCTTTACCTCTGGTGTCTCGCAATGTTGTTGGGATACCAGCCTTCTCAAGAGTTGAGACAAAGAGTCTGGTTGCCTCTGCTGTTGAAGCTGTCCAGATAGACCCTGGTGTTGGGTTTAGTGGGATTGGGTTTACGTGCACCCAACCCTTACCTCTAGCGTTTAGCTTCTGACCTAGAAGTTCTGCTCTCCACTGGTGATCGTTCATATCTTTGATCAGTGCGTATTCGATAGAAACTCTGCGTCCGGTTGCATCAAAGTATGCCTTAGCGGCATCTAATGCTTCATCGACTTTCCATCTTGAGTTCACTGGAATCAGTTCATCTCTAAGTTCATCATCTGGTGCGTGGAGAGAAAGTGCGAAGGTAACAGGGATATGTTCTTCAGCTAGCTTTTGAATTGCAGGAACCAAGCCAACTGTTGAGACAGTGATGTTTCTTGCTGACATACCAAGACCTTCAGGTTGGTTTCCAACCATGGTTCTAACTGCAAGCATCAAGCGGTTGTAATTAGCAAGTGGTTCACCCATACCCATGAAGACAATGTTTCCAACACGTTCCTCATGCTCCGTTGCTTTCTTACCGCCTAAACCACCTGCAGCAATAACTGCGTTAGCTTGAACTATCTGATCTACGATTTCACCAGCAGTCATGTTGCGTGTTAGACCTGCTTGACCGGTTGCACAAAAAGGACAGTTCATTCCACAGCCTGCTTGAGAGCTAACACAGAGGGTAATTCTGCCTGGGTAACGCATTAGAACAGATTCAACTAGAGCACCATCAAATAATCTCCAGAGGAACTTGATGGTGTCACCGTTATCTGTCTGAAGTCTCTTCACTTCAGTTAGCAGCGGTGGAAGGAAAGCCTTTACTAATTCAGCTCTTCCTTCTTGAGGAAGATCTGTCATGTCATCTGGGTTAGCTGTGTAGTGAGTGAAGTAGTGCTTCTCAATCTGCTTCACTCTGAATGCAGGAACGCCTAGCTCTTTAGCTTTAGCCGCTCGCTCATCTTTATCCATGTCAACAAGATGAACTGGAGGTGTTTGTCTTCTAGGTTTGGCTTCGAATTCAAGAAGTGGTCTACCGGAGGCATCCTTCTTCTGCTGCCAACCTTCGGTAGCAGGCTTTACCTGACGTGAGTCGGTCATGTAAAGCTCCTAAGAATAAATGAGGTTGAAGATTATGGGGTTGGTCTACCGGCATACCTGAAGAGGTCACCGTAACGCAGTGGAACAATTCTCACAGTTCTCATTGGGTTAGGTGCTTCAAGCATCATGCCATCGCCCAAATACATCACTACGTGATACTTATCTCCATTGAAATCTTCTGTGTATGAGTACCACATTAGATCTCCAGGAACAGCTTCCTTGATTGGAACGAGTCTGCGCTTACCTGCCATGTTATAGAACTGGTTGGTTGCAGAGTGAGTACCGATGTATGTTCCGGCAGCAGCGTAACTAGCTTTTGTAATTCCACTGCAGTCCCAAATGTTTGGACCCATACCGCCCAGAACATATCTCTCACCAAGTTGCTGTTTAGCAAATGCGAAAGCGATGTTTACTTTGTCAGTATCTGGTGGCCCAACGTCGTAGAGGCTAGGTGCATCGATTGGACCAGGTAGGTTGTTCTGTCTTGCTTCATCGATCAAACCTTGAATGCGTTGCTGTTCCAAAGATTCTGAAATGTTTTCAAGGGTTGCTAGTTGCGCAGTGAAAGTTCTGTTTAGAGCTTTTTGTTCTGCAACCTTGGTTCTAAGTTCTGCTGCAGCTGCTTCTGCTTCCTGTAGTGCAGTCTTAGCTTCTTGGGTCTTGATGACCAATTCTGCTTTAGCATCTTTTAGTTGGCTCTCTAGAGAACTTGCATACTGCTGACGCTGAATAGCTGCCTTGTAAATCTGATCGCTTGATTGAGCGATCTTTTCTTGTGCACCTAATTGGTAAAGCAGGTTTCCAGCTTTTTCAGAATTTAGGAAAAGATTAAGTGAGGTTCCAGCTGAACCATCGCGCCACATCTGGCTGGCAATCTGAGCTAGTTGGGTTTGAGCCTGTTCGGCCTCTGCAGCTGCTGCCGCTACCTTCTTCTCAAGTTCGGTTACCTTGGCTGCAATGGCAGCTTCTTCGTCTCGAGCCTGGTTGTATTTCTCAGCCTTGATCATTGCTGTCTTCTCAAGGGCGACCTGCTCAACAGTGAGGTCAGCGATGATGCCTTGGATGCGTTCAACCATGGCTTTCTTCCTAGTAACGCTGTTTCTAGCGTCCTGGACCTCTTGCTCGGAAGGGTAAGGCTTATCGGCGAAGGCTGATTGCACTGCTACACCGCCAAAAGTGAGTCCAGCGACCATAACTGACGCTAAAACACGCTTGCGTAGGGACTTCAAAGCCTTCACCTCCTTTATTTCCTTGACCTTTATCTAAACTAACACCGCGGGGCTAAATTGTGAGGTTGCATTACCCCCAAATAGCCAGTAACCTTGGCTCTT
>Ga0214917_10001866_pt1 | contig 26611 bp, 25 predicted proteins | sample LL_1208_BB_MetaG_FD_177983 | JGI IMG/M metagenome (GOLD analysis project Ga0214917, IMG submission 177983) | Freshwater microbial communities from Lake Lanier, Atlanta, Georgia, United States - LL_1208_BB | ecosystem: Environmental > Aquatic > Freshwater > Lake | place: USA: Georgia | collected... | reverse complement strand
GCGCGGCTTGCTGAAGGGATTAGATCTTGAGAGCCCAATACAAACCATCCTTCATTATGATGCCTTGGTTGTCCCGCCTAACTTAAATCGTGAAGTGGTGGTCCAGATGATGACCGCCAATAAAATTCAACAGATACCTATTGTCGATGAAAAAATGCACGTAGTTGGCCTCCATCTCTGGGATCAAATGAATGCATTAACTGCGCGTTCTAACATAATGGTAATCATGGCCGGTGGAAAAGGATCTCGCCTGCATCCACAGACAGATAACTGCCCAAAACCTTTACTGCCAATTGCGGGTAAGCCAATTCTTGAACACATTATTGAACGTGCAAAAGTTGAAGGATTTTCGCATTTTGTTTTGGCCATTTACCATTTAGGGCACATGATTGAAGATCACTTTGGCAATGGTGATGCCCTCGGTGTGAAAATTGAATACTTACGTGAGGAATCCCCTTTAGGAACCGCGGGGGCATTGAGTTTACTGAATCCACTTCCTGAGGCTGCATTTGTTGTGACAAACGGCGACGTCATTACAGATATCCGCTACGGTGAACTTCTTGACTTTCATATTCAACATGGGGCTACTGCCACGATGGCTGTTCGGGTACATGAATGGCAGAATCCATTTGGGGTAGTTCAGACTCAGGGAACCAAAATCATCGGGTATGAAGAAAAGCCAGTCTCAAGAAGTCACATAAATGCGGGGGTGTATGTGATAGAGCCTTCAGCAATTCAATATCTGGTTAAGTCGGTACCATGCGACATGCCAACGTTGTTTGAATTGCTACGGAAAAAAGAAGACAAAGTCGTCGCATATCCAATTCATGAGCGCTGGCTGGATGTTGGGCGACCAGATGAATTACAAAAAGCTACCGAACTGAATTACTCAGACGACGCTAAAGCTAAAAGGTAGTTGGATGGTAGATCTAAAATGGTGCTCGGGATGCCTGACTATGTCAACAAGGCCGCGTATTACATTCGATGAAAATGGCTTGTGCAATGCTTGTGTCTGGAAAGAGAAGAAGCAGACACTTGATTGGAAATCGCGAGAAGTTGAGTTAGCCAATTTGCTTGATAGTCACCGGCGTAGCAATGGGCAATTTGATTGTCTTGTTCCACTAAGTGGCGGCAAAGATGGTTCATATGTTGCCTACAATTTGAAGCACAAATACGGCATGAACCCCCTGTGTGTCACAATTACACCGGCACTTCCATTACCTCTCGGCGAGAAGAATTTGCGTGCTTTTGTTGAAAGTGGTTACAACCACATTTCAATTAATCCTGACTACGAAGCAATGAGAACCCTTAATAAAACGGGCTTCATAGAAATGGGGTTCCCCTACTATGGGTGGCTGACTTCTATAATTACAGCTCCCATAAAGATTGCAATCGCGCATCGCATTAATCTAATTTTTTACGGAGAAGATGGCGAAGTCGAGTACGGAGGATCAAGTGAAACTTCAACAAAACCCATCTACGATGTTGATTACCAGAAACGAATTTACCTTGAAGGGGGGTATCAAAAGGTTCTCGATGCGTCGAAGTTATCAAAGGGACGATTGCATTTCTTTGAGTATCCTTCAGACAAAGAATTAGCGGCTAATCCAATTCAAATAACTCACTGGTCATATTTTGAGAATTGGGATCCGTACCGGAATTATCTTGTTGCAAAAGAGTTTTGCGGATTACAAGAGGCGGATTCATCAAATGCAGGGACTTTCACGAATTTTTCTCAAAATGATCAGGCTCTCTATGCCCTGCACACGTATTTAATGTTTCTTAAATTTGGTTTCGGTAGGGCCAATCAAGACGCTTGCATCGAAATTAGGCGTGGCGCGATGAATCGAGAGCAGGCTGTTAATCTAGTAAGGCTTTATGATGGTCACTACCCAGAAGAATTCGTTGAACTGTATTTGACATATTACGGCATGTCGCAAATGGAATTTGATGCTGTTATTGATCGGTATGCCAATAAAGATCTATTTGAAAAAATAGGTGGCCGATGGAAGCCAAGGTTTACAGTGGTATGAGTAATTCGCAAGTAACGATTATTGATTACGGTATGGGTAATATTTGGTCTGTTTTAAGTGCCTTAAAATATTTGGACTGTAATGTAATCGTGAGTTCAGACCCTTTAGTAATCAAAGAATCGAAAACACTTCTTTTGCCAGGTGTTGGCTCATTTAGAAAGGCGATGAAGTCACTCCAAGAATTGAACCTTGATAAGGCCATAATCGAATCGGTCCAGGGTGATGGGAATAAGATTCTGGGGATTTGCCTGGGGATGCAACTACTAGGAACTAGGAGCTCAGAGGATGGTGAAACGGCAGGTTTAAACCTAATTCCTGCATCTGTCGAAGAATTTTCAGTCAATGAAGTTGGAGCAATCAAGATTCCACACATTGGTTTCGACCAAGTTTCTAGCCAAGACGAAGCAAAACTATTTAAAGGGTTACCTGGCACTCCAGATTTCTATTTTATACATTCGTTTAGAATGCTGCCCTCTGGCTTAAGTGGCATATCCGCAACGTGCCGATACGGAACAGACTTTCTCGCCGCCTATGAGAATGATAATATTTTTGCGACGCAATTTCATCCGGAAAAAAGCCAAACAAACGGTTTAATGTTGCTAAGAAACTTCCTGGCTGCCTGAATAAGATGCTTAAGAAGCGACTAATCTTTACTCTTTTGTACAACAGTGGATCTTTTATGCTTAGCCGGAATTTCCGGCTCCAAAATGTAGGGAATTTGGAGTGGCTAAAAGAGAATTATGATTTTTCCCGTATTTCATATTCTATAGATGAACTCGTTGTTCTTGATGTGACTCGTGGAGAAAAGAATCTCGAGGACTTCTGTACTGCACTAAAATTTCTGACTGATGGTTGTTTTGTACCAATTGCTGCCGGTGGTGGAGTAAATCGAATAGAAATGGCGCGCATGTTGCTTCGATCGGGTGCAGATAAAGTCGTAGTTAATTCTGAGCTTTATACAAATAATGGGCTTGTAGAGGATTTGGCAAGCGAATTCGGGCAGCAATGCCTCGTCGGATCCATGGATATTAAATTGTCGGCTGACGGTTTGTATCAGGCATGGTCAGAGAATGGAATGAAGTGCGAAACTGGACCAGCAAAATTTTGGATAGAAAAAATTATCAATGATCCCGTGGGGGAAATTTATCTAAATTCAATGGACCGAGATGGCACTGGCCAGGGATTTGATTTGGAATTGCTTGGTTTATTGCCTGAACGGGTTTCGAAACCAATAATTTTGGCCGGAGGGGCAGGCAATGCAAGTCATTTGTCCGAAGGGTTGGGAGATTCGCGCGTTGATGCGGTAGCAACAGCCAACCTCTTTAATTTCGTAGGCGACGGGCTAAAGAAAGCTCGTCAATCTCTCGTAGCTAATGGCATAGTGCTACCCATGTGGGATGTTCTGTTACTTGAGCGGCATTTAAATCCAGCTGGAAGCAATCGTGACAAAGTTGATTAGTCGAATTCTTGTCGTTGGCTCAGGAAGTGCCGGTACGCGTCACCTCAGATTAACTCGAGAACATTTCCCAAATTCTCAAATTAAAGTTCTGCGTCATCGATCTGAAATTGCTATTCCAGAGTTTTCAGATGGTTATTTTTCAACGATGGAAGAAGCGATTAAGTTTGCCCCTCAAATCGCCATTATCGCAAATCCCTCGACGTTTCATGTTGATGTCGCTCAAGAGCTAGCAGAGGCAGAGATACATCTTCTCATTGAAAAGCCTCTCTCCTCCTCAATAGAGGGTGTTGCACGGTTAATTGAGACATGTAAAAATCACAAATCCATATTGATGGTTGGCTACAACCTCCGATTTTCGCCCTCATTGCAGCACTTCCGGAAGTTACTGGGTGAAGGAGTCATCGGTGACCTTTTGTCTATCCGTTGTGAGGTGGGGCAGTATTTGCCCTCGTGGCGACCAGAACGCGATTATCGGCAATGTGTGTCGGCAAAAAAGGAACTGGGTGGTGGGGCGTTGTTAGAATTAAGTCACGAGATTGACTATTTGCGATGGATATTTGGTGAAGTCGAGTGGGTAAGAGCAACATTGAGTCAACAAAGTGAACTCGAAATTGATGTTGAAGATTCAGCGAACTTAACAATGGGTTTCTTGCCAAACATCGGCGGACGTCAGTTGATTGGAACGCTTAATTTAGATTTAATCCGTCACGATCACACTCGCGCTTGCACTGCTATTGGCGAGAAAGGTACTTTGCGTTGGAATGGATTGACTGGAGAGGTGGACTTGTATGAAGAGGATGCTACGAGTTGGAAGACGCTTTACAGACATCAACCAAAGCAGGATGAAACCTATAGATTTGAATTGCAAAGTTTCCTAGATTCCATAAGGGAGAACGGCGTCCCTTTTGTAACGGGGGAAGACGGGTTGCGGGTTTTGGAAATTATCGAAGCTGTGCGAGTTTCGTCCACCACAGGGGCACAAGAAATTACCTCCAAATGAAGACTGTGGCCTTTATCTTTGCGCGTGGCGGGTCTAAGGGGTTGCCAGGTAAAAATATTCGCCCTCTCAATGGAAAGCCACTGATTGCTTGGTCCATCGAACATGCTCTTTCAGTAGAACGGATTGATCGCGTGATTGTTTCCACTGATTCTGACGAGATTGCTGCGATCGCAAAGAACTACGGCGCAGAAGTTCCTTTTCTTCGTCCCGCAAATTTGGCCACAGACGAGAGCCCTGAATGGCTGGCATGGAGGCATGGTCTCGAATACTTGAAACAAGAAACGGGCGTAATGCCAGAATTCATGGTGTCACTGCCAGCTACAGCCCCTCTTCGGTTAACGAGTGATATCAATGACTGTATAGATGAATATGCAAAAGGGCCGACGGATGTGGTCATAACTGTGACAGAGGCACACAGAAGTCCCTACTTTAATATGGTAAAGGAAACACAAGCTGGCACATACGAATTATTGATTGCTCCACCGTTGGCGATAGGGCGCAGACAGGACGTACCCATGGTTTACGATATGGCCACCACTTGTTATGTGGTCAACTCAGAATTCGTAATGTCGTGTAACTCTATTTTTGAAGGGCGAGTGAGGGCGGTGCATGTGCCAATTGAACGAGCAATTGACATAGATACTTTATTGGATTTCCAAATTGCCGAAGTTCTTCTCGCTAATCGGGGTGGGAGATAGTGTCCTCAATAAAGGAACTCAGCGACCTCACTGGGCGCCGTGCACTAATAACCGGTGCTACTGGTGGATTAGGTAGAGTGTTTGCCGACACTTTGGCAGAACTGGGAGCAGAATTAATTTTGGTTGACTTACCCGGTTCTGATTTCCTAACACTTAATGAAGGCTTGATTAAGCGTTGGGGGGCTAAGGTCGAAAACCATAGTTGTGACCTTGAGGACCAAAGTCAGCGGACAGAATTAATAAGTAAACTCACGACTTCGAGACTTGGCTTAAATGTATTGATCAACAATGCAGCTTTCGTTGGAACTTCAGATTTGCTTGGTTGGGGAGTGCCATTTGTAGACCAATCTGTAAGCACCTGGCGACGTGCACTAGAGGTAAACCTAACTGCAGTTTTTGATCTTTGTCAGGGATTGTCTCCATTACTAAAATTATCTGATAACGGATGCATCGTTAATATTGGTTCAATTTATGGTACCTATGGACCAGACTGGAGTTTGTACGAAGGCACCAAAATGAGTAACCCTGCGGCTTATGCTGCTTCAAAGGGTGGGCTTATCCAATTGACCCATTGGTTAGCAACGACCGTTTCTCCAGAGATTCGAGTGAACGCCATTTCTCCGGGAGGAATCTTTAGAAATCAACCAGGAGAGTTCGTAAAGCGCTATGAATCTAGAACACCCCTCGGTCGAATGGCTAATGAAGAGGACTTTCGAGGTGCAATTGCATATCTCGCAAGTGATTTGTCGAAGTATGTAACTGGAGTAAATTTAGCTGTAGATGGCGGATGGGGGGCTTGGTGAAAATTGCCCTTACATTGCTTTTCTATTTCAACTGTGGAGAGCCGTGAAAACTCACGAAACAAGAGTTAAGAGTTATTTCCGCGGTAGGAACACACGCTTTTTTGAAGAAGATGCCTCAAGGGCTGCCCATCCTGCACAACTAAAACGCTTCAGGGATTCTTTCGCGATTAGCAATGGTGAACATGGTGTGGTCGATTTTGAGGCAATCGGGGACGTTCGGATTGACTATGAGGGTCAACTCACACTTGTCTCTTCGATAAGTAATGGCCAATTTTTCTTCAATCACTGCAGTGGGCCAGATGTCTCAATAATGAAATATCCCTCCGCCCTTAATGAATTCCGCTCCGGACTTTCATCTAAAACTACGATTGAGAATTCAGCCTTTTGTCTGAGTGTCAGTGGATACAACTTCCATTGTTTTCTCTTCGAAATCTTGCCCTCCTTATTTGCCTTTAAAGCGGAGCTACAAGAAACAGATAAGTTGATTCTTGGAGCAACAGCTGGTGGTAGTTTTATCGAAGAATTCAACCAAGTTCTAAAGTTTCACAAATCTATTGAGCTACTTCCGCTACGATCAAGTATTGAAGTCACCAATGCTTACGCCGTCACTTCTTTCCCTTTCCGAGTTTACCCCATCGATATTTTGGAAGAGATTAGAATAAGAATGAGACAAGAAAGTCAGATGCTTTCGAGTGATAAAGGTTCAGAAATTTGCTTCATAGGACGAGCAGACCGAGATCGCAATCGAAGAAATCTTCTTAATGAAGATTCTGTTTTAAGTGAAATCGTTAGCGCCTTTGGTAAGGTCTTTATCATACGTCCTGGAATCACAAAATTGATTGAAACTGTTGCCCAAATCCGTGATGCTCGTGTAATTGTAGGTATGTTGGGTGGATCATTGGCACACCTTGTTTGGGCACACTCTTTGGAACTTTTTGTAGAAATCGTTCCATATAATTATTTTGGGGCGACTGAGACTGAAGAACTCTCGAAAATTTATGGTTTTGAATACCAGAGAGTTAACTCATCCAATGTCGACTCACAAAACTGGGCACAGGCTGATCAAAATTGTGACATCGCTGAACTTCATTCTATGCTTCAGAGTTTAAAGCGCGGTGATATGAGATAATACTGATCAATTCAATCTAACTAGGAATAGTACTATTTCTTCTTAAAGATATACTGCTGAATGTTTCCATGGTAGTTAGACACAAGTTTATTGGCTTTAAATTATGAATTGAGGGGGTGACGAATTGATTTTGCAAAGAGTTGGAGGCTTGCAAAAAGGTTTAGTGATAGGCCCTCTCTCGCTCACTGTTACTCCAAGTTGGCTCCAAAAAATTGAGATGTTCAAAGTTCAATTTGCTTACGGCCAGCGCGAAATTCTGACGGACTACATGGGTTTAGATCGGTCAACTCTACTTTTAGGAATCCTGCAGCATGGATTCAGTTATCAGGATGATCCGGCTGATGCGATTACTCCACGGCTGGGGAACTTTAAGAGGAGTCCACTCTGGGTGTATTCGGAAAATCGAGCGAGTGCACTTCGTATCCAAGGATTTAAAAATGTAAAAGCTATTGGTGCACCATGGCTTTATCTGCCTCCAATTTCCGGAATTCCAGACACCCAGAAAAGAGGGGAGAGCTTTATAGTCTTTCCTATTCATACTTCCCTGAGTGTCAATGTATCTCCAAATGATTTTGACATAAAAAGCAAAATTAAATACTGGAAATCACTAGCTGGAGAAAGTCCTTTAACAATTTGTCTTTACTGGTCAGATTACCTAGAGTGGAGTTGGCGGCGAATTGCTGAAGCCGAGGGGGTTCAAGTAACCGTCGTTGGGCTTGGTGAAACTTTTCCAGTGTGGTCTGAGCACTCAACTAGAATTGATTTTCTAATAAATCTAAGGAACCTCCTCCAGCATCACTCTCATGCCATTTTTGAGACTTTTACGAGTGGAATGATTTACGCAATATCTGCTGGTCTGAAAGTTGGATACTTTCCTCAGACACAAACTGAATACGAGTCTGGATTGCAGGCGCATGTGGAAGGAGACCACTGGATGACAAGGCAAATACCGGGGGTTGTAGGTGAGTTTGTTGAAGCGAACGCTTTAGTTGACCTCAATAACGAAATGTTGGGTGTTGAATCTTTCTGTACTCCCGATAACTTAAGAGAGTTGCTAGTCTACGAAATTGGAATTGTACCTAGTTCCTAAAATTCTGATAAGGGGTACTCGTGAAACTTCAAGATAGGTTGATTGGGACAGTAGCCAATCGAAAGAGAAATTTGGCTCGCAAAATCATGAAACCTTTCTTAAAGTATTTTTACGACACGTATTTCGTAATGGGCTCGCCAGAAAGGTTAAAGATAGGCGAAAGATCAGCCGTAGCCAATACGCTATTTAACGTTTCAAGTGGGAATATCACGATTGGGGATCGCTCAATTTTCGGGCAAGGGGTAATGGTTATTACCGGGAGGCATGAGTTTCGAAATGGGATGAGAATTTCTTTGGACCCGAAGAAGGATGACGGCTCCTGGGGGGGCAACTCAGAAGTCCCAAAGGAAGGTTTCGATATTTCAATCGGGAATGGTGTTTTCGTGGCATCAGGTGCAATCATTCTTGGGAAATGCCATATTGGTAATAATTGTATTGTCGCAGCCGGCGCAGTTGTTACAAAGAGTTTTCCGGATCACTCGATAATTGCGGGTATTCCGGCAAAGTTAATCGGTGATACTCGAGATAAGAATTAGAATGGACTGGGTATCTTACCTAAAACTTTTGGCGATAAACGAGAGGGAAGTTGTTTGAAAATTGAATAAACCAATAATGGCAATCCAGGGAGGGTTAGGAAACCAGCTTTCACAGTGGTATTTCGCTCATGCAATTTCTGAGGATTCCAGTTTTCGGGTTGACCCTCTTTACAAAATGACAACTGTAGGTCTTCGAAATTTCGAGCTCCAACCACTAATTGAAAAGTGTTCTCACCTTGAGTATCGAGCGGATCAAAATTTCCTATCTCCGTTCACCAAGAGCTATTACAAAACTTTGGATAGGTTATGGGAAATTGGTTATTTGCGCCGGTTTGTAGAGGGCTTGGGGTATTACCGAGAAGATCCCCGTCTTGATCAGAACCAAAGTAAAAGGAATTCAAAAGGTATTCGTTACGCAAAGGGCTACTTTCAGAAGCAGGCCAAGATAGAGAAGGTTTTTAGCGCAGTTGAAAAGGAGCTTCTGCCTGTGATCCAAGAAGTTTTAACTACTCTTGAAGAGAGAATTGATCTGGGATCTGACTACACAGCCCTCCACGTGCGCCGTGGTGACTATGAGGCAGCGGAGTTCACTCCAAAAATTATCGGAACCCTGAGTGATGAATATTTTCTTCGTGGATTGGGGGGGTTGGACACATCTAATCTAATTTTGTTAACTGAAAACCGTGAGGATGTCACTGAATTGGTTAAGGCCCTCAACCCCCGCATGGTTCTCGATAAGTTTGATACAACGCCATGGGAGACGTTAGCGATTATGTACGGGTCAGCCCAATTTCTAGGAGCTAACAGTAGTCTTTCGTGGTGGGGTGCACGACTTTGTTCCGCGAAAGGTGGAAGCGTCTGGCTGCCATCGCAATGGTCGTATTGGAAGAATATCGACACATTTGATTACCACTTTCCTGGCAGTAACATTGCAAATGCGTTTTGGGTACAGGGCAACCATTAGTCTTGAGCCTTAGAATTACCTGCAATACTCAAGTCGGGAGACACTATCATCGATCGCATGCCCGTTCTTCATCGCTTTCCATTTTGGTTTTCGTGGAATGGGTTTCGAGGCTCCCAGTTCATTTGGGCTTTGTTTGGATTTTTCAAGAAACTGCCCGAATCAAAAAGAATTCAACTTCCAAATACTTTCCCTCTCATCGTAAACGAGAAAGATTGGATTTCGAAAACCATTTATCAAGGAACTTACGAACGTTCGCTTCTCCGCTTTCTTGAGAGTTTAGTTTTGTCGAATGTAATCGTGGATGTTGGTGCAAATATCGGAGTAACGCTTTGGCATGGCATTAGAGATAGCAAACATGACACTCGGTACATGGCTTTTGAACCTTCTAAACAATGCCTCCCAGGACTGTTGATGGCAACTTCATATATGCACAACTATGGCCATGTTCTTGGATACGCGATTGGTGACACCGATGGAATTCAAACCATGCACGGGATAGAAAATGAAGTGCATTCTGGGGGTGCTTCATTGATTTCACACTCTGGTTTGGGGGGACACTCCGAGGATGTTGATGTCCGAAGACTAGATTCGGTAATAGCAGAGTATTTTGATGGGCAACATGTTTCATTGCTTAAGATTGATACCGAAGGCTATGAAAGCCACGTTATTGGCGGCGCTAACAAACTATTGAAATCTGGCCTTGTAGAAATAATTATTATGGAAGTGAGCCCAAACTTCGGTGATGTTTCTTATTTAAAAAGTTTTAGTCAGTTATTAGGTGCGAGTTACCACTGGTTTACACTTGAAGAATCAGGTAATTTCAAGCGAAACCCTTCTCTCTATAGAATTTCACTTGATCAATCATTAAATCGCACTGATCAATGGAATCTCGTTCTCGTTAGGGATGATGTGTTTGAATTTTATTGTACTCAAAATCACCAGACTTTTCTAGGATGTAAAAACTATGGTAAATAATGGTTAGTTTTTTCTAATTATTGTTGTTTTGAAGTTATAAGAAAAAATCTAGTTCCATAATTTGTTAGTACCTTGCTAACTACAATATCCAGAATTTTAACGAAGCTAAAAATTAAAGCTGGCCCTGAGGCAAACGATGATCTGCTCCCAAGCTTAGAGGCTGGCCAAAGGGGCTCGCTAACTAACAATTTTTGGATTGTTAAACCATTAATTCTAAGAGCTGTTTCTATAGACTTCTTTGTTGCGAGAGAGACGTGATACGGCGGAAATTCCGAGGGGGATTTTGAAAGTAGTCGAGCCTTAACGGAAAGTAAGGTATTAGAAATAGTAGTTGCCCCCTCCAGGGGTCCTTGAATAATTAAAAGACCGTTGGGTGCAAGAAGGCCTTGTACTTCGTCTAAAACTGATAATGGATTGCTTAGGTGCTCTAAAACATCGCCTAAAAAAATGATGTCGAATTTCGCGCCGCTAACCAGTACCTCTGCTGGAGAATAAACTTGGCAATTACTTTTTATTTGAGCTTCCTGCCTCGTTCCGGCTTCTACTTCTACTCCAAACGCTTTGAACCCGAGCTTGGAAGCTAGAATTACGACTTCTGCTGTTGCTCCACACCCATAATCTAAGAAACTCTTGCTTCTATGACTCTCTATTTTTTCAAGCGTCTCTTGAAGATTTAAAAATCGATTTACAGTAACTTGTTCGTTCACATTGAATTCAGGATTGACCTCATCAATGTATTTTATGGAGTAGAGATCCTCTATCTCGTGGTTTTCAAGTTTTGGAAACAGTGAGTAACTCCTGCATTCATCACACCGGTAGTAATTGTGAAGTTTGTGAAAAACAATTGAGCGGCGATTCTTTGATACAGCCACCGATAAGGAATTACATAGGTAGCACGCCGTATTTTCGGAGGTTCTATGCGGGGGCACACCCATAAGTGAAGTATAGAGGCTACATCTACTCTAGTGCGCTTGTTTGGATTGAGTTAATATCCTGCTGTATAGTTTTATGACTAGGATTGAGTAGATCAGCTTTTATTAGTGTCCAAGCGTTCAGACTGGATTGAGTAAGATGAAAATTGCTATTCTCGGTGCTCGAGGATTTGTCGGCGGAAATTTGGGTCGACTTCTTGCTTCCCATGGTCACGAGGTCACTGGATATGTCCTTAATCCTGAGCTTGGAGTCAAAATTGGATTTGAGTGCAGATCCGTCTATAAACTTCTCGATTCTCGGATTGGTGACGAGCCTGCTTATGACGTTACAATTAATCTTGCGGCACGCCGTGCAACTAGAGCTCAACCCTTCTCTGAAAGCCAAGTCAATGACTTCACCTATGAGATACCAAAAGAATTTATATTAAGAACTGCCGGTCCGGAAACACTAGTACTGAATACATCGACGTATATTCAAAACTTTGGCGGTAAAACTGGCCAAACAGTCGATAGCTATGGGGCATCAAAGGAAAAGTTATCGCGCTTTCTGGAGCAAGAGTCTTTACGGCATAGTTTCAAAACTAAAGACCTCTTCTTTTTTACACTATATGGGGTGGGGGATCGCCCCAACCATTTGGTTCCACTCTTGCTCGATGCAGCCTTCACTGGCAAGCAAATATCTCTTTCGCCTGGAAATCAGCTCATGAATTTACTCTACATTGAGGATGCGCTTGAAAATATTCTAAAATGCATAAATCAGGATAGGTTTACTTCCTATCAGAAAAATTACGTTTGGGCAGACCAATATTTATCAGTACGTGAAATCGTCGATAGAATTCAATCTTCCATCGGGCGAGAAATCGATTGCGCCTGGGGGGAAAGGGAATATGTCGGTCACGAAATGATGGAGCCTTGGGAAATACCGATGAAACAGTTGTCTGGGTTCAATGCTCCAACACTTCTGGAGGATGGAATTAGTAGAACTTGGAAATCAATTTCAAAAGATTGATTCCAGATGATATTGCTGACTTGATATCGTAAACTCTGAGGTAGGTCTTTAAATAACCCCACTCTAAGCTCCTACTTATCGAATTCTGTTTCTTCGAAGAAATTGACCAATCATTATCATCAAATAACTTAGAATAAGCTCTGCGCATGTCTAGGATGACTTTGGTATTTGAATTGCTCATGTTAGACGAGTGTAAGCGGTAGTTGACCAAAGGTTCATTGACAAAATCAAAATTTGTAAATCGGGAACACCTCCTAAAGAAATCCCATCCAGCGGTGCTGTTAAGTTCCGCATCAAAAATTCCGACCTTTTCCAATAATTCTCTGGAGAAAAGTGCGGTGCTTTCACCACTCAAAACGATGCTAGCTCCCGGTAAATCGATAAAATATGGGCTGCAACTTCCCTTGTATTTGGGAAGCACGCTTTGTAATTTTTCATCCCCAGGATCCTTGAATGGAGAGATTCCACTGTAAACGAGTTGTGTGGCATCATTAATGAGCGATATCTGCATTTCGAGTTTATTTGGTTCCCAGAAATCATCAGCATCAAGAAACGCGATTAATTCTCCACTCGAAAGTGACAATCCCGAATTTCGTGCCCCCGATTGTCCTAAGTTGGGTTGATTTATAAGATGTATCTTATCCCCAAACTTCTCCAAAACCTCAAGTGAATTATCTGTAGAACCGTTATTGACGACAATTAACTCCACATTTTCGTAACTCTGAGTCAGGACACTTTCAATTGCTTGTTCTAAGTAACGCGCATAATTATAATTAGGAATTATGACCGAAATTTTCTTTTGAGCCACTATTCACTCTCCCTTAAAAGTAATTCAGCATAACCTTTAACCATATGATCAAGAGAAAATTGATTCAGCCATGATTCAGGTACCGCACTCTTTAATTGGTGCTTTTTTTGAATCATCGCCTTCAAATTCACGTATATTTCCTCTGAATTTCGAAAATCGACTATGTGAGCATAACGACCTGGGGTCTCTAATTCGTTAAGCACGCCAGATTGAGTAAAGATGCACGGAATTCCAGATGTAAGAGCCTCAACATATACAATTCCAAATGCTTCATCATCTATTCCAACTGGTACATGCACAAATACATCTAGCTCTTGCATAAAGAGGGGGATATTGCAATTACTCTCCTCAAAAGTATATTTATCCGAAGCAACTTTAGAAAGTATGTTCTTAACATCTGAGTAGGAATCCGCAAATGCGCCCACTATATGCAAGCGCGAATGAGGAAACTCTTTTTGTAATCTAACAAAAGCTGTAGCTGTATGTTCAACACCTTTCCATTCCGTAAGTCGAGATATGACTCCTATGTTAAACAAGCGCGAATTTGAAATAGTATGTATTGAGGGAGATTCAGATAAGCGCCGTTCAGATCTAAAACTAATCAGATCTATGCCATTATAAATGATAGTGATTTTATCCTCGTTGACGGATTCATTTTGAATTAGAATTTTTCTCACAACTGTAGAAACAGCCACAATTCTCGTGGCCAAACGATTAGAAATTCGGTCAACTATTATTCCAAATTTCATTTTGTACTTATGGTGAAAATTTGAGTGATGTCGTATAAATACTCTATGAGGGACATTGAGTGACCTTGCCGATAACATTCCAATAATTGTGGCGAATTGACCACTCGCAAATAATGTTTGAGGCCGAAATTTGACTATTTCTATGGCCAGCAACAACAGGTTGAGTAGAGAGCCAAATTTTCCACGTTTGGTGATATTTTTCGAATCCCATCTAAGTGCCGCTATCTGCTTGGCGATTTGCAACTCTGCATTACCTATCAGGACGACGCGAAGCTCAGCGCCACAATCATGTAAATTTCCGATCACAGCGATTAGTTGGGGACTGAAATCAACGTCTGATAAAACTGCAAGAATTCGTTGGCTCTTGCTTTTCATAGGGACAATATACACTTACAATCCAAGATTTGATTGCGACCCCATCGTTATAGATATGAGTGGGCGCTAATCGAATTATATTTTTTGGCTAACTCTCCTAGCTCTACTTGGAAGTCGATTGAACTTGAATTCGCTCGCCTTGGATAATTAATATTTCCGAATTTAGCTAAAGCAATTCTTTCTGGAAAATACCTCAACGCTCCTAAGGCGTAGAGTTCAAACTCGACGCAAATTGGCGAATCTGCATTTACTTGTGCATTGGCTATTGTAAAGTCAACTAGATCTTCCAAGGTTTTAACATTGGACTTTCGAAGGATCTCTTTAAAAATCTCGGGTTGGAAAAGCATATGATGCGTGATGTGAGAATCAGTAAGAACTGGGAATTCTATATTCAAACTGTGGAGAAATACATAATACGGTAAATGATATTCCGTTGAGACTAAAATTGGTTGTCTACCCTCACTGTCAATCCATTGCGTAGGGCGAAGAAGAATTGTGTCAGAATTTACCTGGAGCACCCCTTTGTAATCCGATTTAAGAACCCTATCAATAGTGAGAAATTGTTGTAATGCCCATCCGTAGCGTTTTCCAAATGTATTGCGAAGTTTTTCTCTGATTGAATCCGTTAAAAACAAGTCTTCCGAAAGCACTTCAATCCTATGTGTTTTGACAATTCCAGAAAGAACCTCTCTACATTCATTTAGTTGAGAAGCGGGTACTGCCACGGTAGTTTTTTCTATTGGGTTCACTGAATTCGTAATCGCATAAGTAATAACTTCACACAGATTTCTGAAGTCTTTCCGTTCAGAATTAATTATCAGCTCAATAACTGGAAGTGACACAAGTTGCTTTGAAGTCACTGAGTACAGCGGAATTCTGTTAATTCGAAAGGATCTAAGGAGTTTCTTACGATAATCCGTCCCTTTATAGAATGAATATAGCAAGTAGGGTAACAAGTCAAGTATGTGAGGCTTTCCTCCTATTTCCGCGAATTTTTCCGGATATTTCCTTCGCTTTATATTAACGATTTGATCCTTTAGCGTCATCAATTCTTCCTATACAAGAGAAATAATGCCATCATGCTAGCGGATTGCTCACTACGGACATCCAAGTTCGCAGCTGATATGACAAAGACGATAGAATCGGTGTTTTCTCATTAGACTTTAACATTCAATCTCTTTCTGTAAGTCCTCTAATTCTCCAATTGCGAAGGCGCCCATGTCAACTCTAGATGCGGAAGCGCGTTTAGAAGTTTTTGATTGCTGCCAACTATTACAGGATTAGTCGATTTCTCAGAAATCACTCTACCGGTTAAATCTGATCTTCCCGATTCGGAGAGCATCTTGCCGACAGCATCGGAAATCGAGATGGGATTTGAACTACAAATATTTACAATTCCAAACAGCTGATCACAGGTCGCAACTTCTACCAAAACACTTGCAACCTTTTTTGGTGTTAAAAAATCTCTCAAGTCCATACCTGAATTAATGTTGGAGATTTTTCCGGTTAAGAGTTTCAGCACTGCTCCACCAAGGGTAAATTCTGGTGTTCCCCAGTCAAGAACACTAAAAACCCTAGCCACAACTAATCGTTCTGGTGCGTCTTTAAATGCCTCAAGAACCGCTATTTCGGCCAACCTTTTTTGTTCTGCATATTTCGTGGTTGGATGTATTTCGCAATTCTCGTCTAACACGTTTAAGCTTGATTTATAGACATGCGACGTTGAAACATAGATAAACTTTTTAACACCACTTTGAATACATTTCTCTGCCAGGTGGCGGGTTGCAGTTACATTAATTCGGTAAGCTAAATCAGTATCTTTGGAAACAGCCTGCACTCCGACTATCCCGCCTAGGTGTATTAAAGCAAAATTATCATTTTTCAATAACTCTGGTGGAAGTTCAAAATCATGTTCCAATTCAATTTGAATTGGGTGAACACTATTTTTTAAGTACTTACCAATAGTTCCTGTGGTGCCTGTGGCAAAGATGTCCATTCTCAAAATGCTGTCTTCTGGTGATTCAGTATCTAGGCAAGTACTGCTTGTAAAGCTTCAAGTATGCAATCAATTTGATCGCGGGTAAATTCGTGGTGGTTACCAATTAGAAATGCTGAATCTGTCAGAATATCGGATACCCTTAGATCTGCGGAACCAGAAAAATCTGAAGTGATTCTTTTCATTGATGGTTGATTGAGAAAGTTGCCAGTTAACACTGGTCTTGTTTCGATTCCAGCCTTCTCAAGAATGGAAATAATCTCTCCACGAGAATACTTAAAGCCATGTTCAATTAGAATTGGTAACATCATCCAAGAATGGCGCCGTGTACTCACGTTTTCTTTTAGTGTTTCCCCCCCAATTAACTTAAGACCTGTACCTGACAAAAGAGTATGCACTTCTATTGCGTGAGATCGCCTTTTCGCAATGAAAACATCAATGTCTTCAATTTGAGATATACCGATTGCAGCTTGAACTTCCATTGGTCGAATGTTGTACCCTGTCGACACAAACAAAAACCTTGAATCATTTTTGGACAGATCTTGCGACCATTCTTGTGCATCGTTTCTATCTCGAGACCAACCATGGGATCTAATGCTTCTCAAGTCATCCGCGAACAGTGAATCATTTGTTGCAATTCCACCTCCTTCCATGGTCGTAATGTGATGCGAGAAGTAAAAAGAAAATGAACCCGCCAATCCGGCTGTGCCCGCATGGCCCTCTTCATCCCAACTACCCAAAGATTCGCATACATCATTAATCAAGACTAGGTTGTTGAATTCAGCAAATGCCTTAAGGGTCTTCGAATCTAAACCATTTCCCAGAGGATGGATTGGAAAAAGTGCTTTAATCGCACCTTTATTATCATCAATTAGTTCTTGCGACTTTATTAGATCCATTCCTATTGAGTCAATCGACACATCCACAAAATAGGGCTTTAGATTCAGTTGTATCAGGGGCCAGATAGTTGTTGGCCAAGCGATAGCAGGCACGAGCACACCGTCGCCCGGATTTAAGAATGGCTTTCGCTTCGTTGGCCTGAGGAGTGCTTCAATTATCGCAAGGTTTGCCGAACTTCCAGAATTAACCATAACAAAATGGTTCACTTGTAGATATTCCGCCATCATTTGCTCAAATTTCGCCACTTTTGCACCCATAGTTAGGTGCCCGGACCGCAAGACCTCAATTGCCGATTCAATATCTTGATCCCTGAGCCCAACAGAAGCTAGTGGTACGCGCATTTCTAAATTTTCCCTAGTGTTAATTCAAAGAATATTATTGGAAGTTGATTCATTTTGATTTTCCTGAAAGAAAGCGGAGATCGCTCTCCACCATTATCTCTGCCAGTTCCTTCCAATGTGTCTTGGCTTTCCATCCAAGAATACGCTCTGTATTTGAAGGATCTCCAATTAATGCATCAACTTCTGTTGGGCGGGTGTAGCGATCCTCGGTCTCAACAAATTCCCTATAGTCCAAATCGAGAGCAGAGAAAGTTGCGTCACAAAAATCACGAACAGTCGCGCCAATTCCTGTCGCAACCACGTAGTCACTTGGTTTATCTTGTTGAAGCATCATCCACATGCTATTCACATACTCTGGAGCAAACCCCCAGTCGCGGACTGCATCTAGATTTCCCAAGTAAAGTTTTGATTGCAATCCTAATTTAATTTTGGCGGCCGCCATCGTAATCTTTCGGGTTACAAATGTCTCGCCTCGGCGCGGTGACTCATGATTAAAAAGAATTCCATTGGTTGTGTGCAGGCCATATGCATCGCGATAGTTACGAACAACCCAATAGGAGTAAAGTTTGGCTGCAGCATATGGGCTCTGAGGGGCAAATGGAGAGGTCTCGGATTGTGGTGGTGGCGTACTACCAAAAAGTTCGGAAGTAGATGCTTGATAAAATCTCGTTTCAATCTTTGCCGCCCGAATAGCTTCCAACAGTCTAATTGTTCCCACAGCATCAACTTGGGCAGTAAAGTCTGGCATTTCAAAGGAGACTTTTACGTGGCTTTGGGCTGCTAGATTATAAATTTCATGTGGTTCTAGTTCGCGAACTAAGTTTGAGATTCCCACACCATCGGTTATATCGCCATAATGAAGATGGAATCTATTGTCTTTTTCATGGGGATCTTTATAAAGATGCTCTATCCGAGAAGTATTAAAGGTTGAACTTCGGCGAATTACACCATGTACCTCATATCCTTTTTCAAGAAGCAGTTCTGAAAGGTATGAGCCGTCTTGTCCGGTAACTCCAGTTATCAGAGCACGTTTCATGAAATTTTCTCCTTAGATTGATGCTTCAGAAACCAATCATAGGTCAATCCAATACCATCTTCTAAGTTAATTTTTGGTTTCCACCCTAATTCTAAAATTTTGGCACTATCTAATAATTTTTGTGGGGTGCCATTAGGGCGTTCCGTATTGAAAGTAACCGTCCCGGTAAACCCAACTATCTTCGAAACTAGCTCTGCGAGTTTGGAAATACTTATTTCTTCACCGCTCCCGATGTTGATTGCTATAGAATCATCGTAACTGTTCAACAGCATTAAAGAGGCTCGGGCTAAGTCCTCAACATGGAGAAATTCACGCAAAGGCCTCCCATCTCCCCAAATCATTACTTCTGACTCATTTGCAATTTTGGCATTATGAAAACGGTGAATCAGTGCAGGCAGTACGTGTGCAGTTTCGAGATTAAAGTTGTCTCTAGGTCCATAGAGATTTGTTGGCATTGCAGATATCCATCGACGTCCGAATTGAACTCTATAAGCTTCTATGAGTTTCAGCCCCGCAATTTTGGAGATTGCGTAAGCTTCGTTAGTTGGCTCTAGTTCTCCTGTTAAGAGTGCTGACTCTTTGATTGGTTGAGGGGCGAGCCTCGGATAAATACATGATGAGCCAAGGAACAAAACTCTCTCGACACCAGCGTTGTGCGCACCATCAATCACATTTGTTTGAATTTGAAGATTTCTAGAGAGAAAATCTACTGGCAAGGTTGAGTTTGCTCCAATGCCACCAACTTTTGCTGCTGCGATTATCAGGGAATCAGGCTTTACCCTATTCAATTCCTGAAATACTTCAGTGCGGTTTGTGAAATCCAACTCTTTGGAGGGTTTGCCTAGAACCTCGTAATCGTGGGATCTGGCTTCCAAGGCAATAGCTGAACCGACCATGCCATTAATTCCAGCCACGTAAAGTTTCACCGCTTCATCGTAGTGCCAATTAGGATTGGGGCAAGAATCTAGATGTGATTTGCTAAGGTTAAGGTCATGCACATTGCTGAGCTACAAAGGATAACTCGTTTTTGAATAGAATTCGGAGCCGATGGTTAGAAAGTGCCGTTGGCCGGTCTCTTAAAATTCTACCGAAAGCGGATCGTGGGAAAGTTCTTGCGGTTGCTCTCATTCAAGTATGTCTTGGGATTCTAGATCTGCTTGGCGTAATGGCTATTGGTCTGTTAGGTGCACTGTCAGTCTCGGGGATCCAATCACAAGAGCCTGGTGAACAAGTAAATGCGGTTTTAAAACTTTTGTCCCTCTCGGGTTCCACGTTCCAAATACAAGCAACTATTTTGGTCATAGTAGCGGCCTTACTTTTAGTAGGACGCACTGTTCTCTCAATTATCTTCACTCGACGAATACTCTTTTTTCTCAGCAGACGCGGAGCAACAATTTCAGCAAATCTGATTGCTCAGTTACTGTCTCAACCACTACTAACTGTTCAAGCTCGCACTACGCAAGAAACACTTTTTGCTGTCACAAGCGGTGTGAGTTTGATAACTCTACAAATCCTGGCTACGAGTATCGTGATGGTCGCAGATCTTTCTCTTTTGTTTATCATGACCTTTGGTCTTTTTGTTGTGGATCCCACAACGGCGATTAGCACTTTTTTAATTTTTTCATTTATTGGATATTTGCTTTATAGATTTATGCACGTACGTGCAGGTAAGTTAGGTGGAAGAAACTCTGAGCTCAGTATCTTGAGCAGTGAGAAGATTGTGGAGGTTTTCGGATCATACAGAGAATCTGTAGTGCGCAATCGCCGTGATTATTACGCACGTGAAATTGGAAAAATTAGGTTTGCATTAGCTGATGTTTCAGCTGAAAGTTCTTTTATGCCCTACGTAAGTAAATACATAATTGAGACTTCTGTGGTGCTTGGCGCTTTACTGGTTGGTGCAGCACAGTTTGTTCTTCAAGATACTGCGGAAGCTGTTGCTACTTTAGCAATTTTTCTCGCTGCAGGCACAAGAATTGCTCCTGCGGTTTTACGATTACAACAGGGTTCTATACAAATTCGAGGCAGTTTAGGTGCAGCTCAGCCAACTTTCCAGCTCATTGACTCCCTCGGCAAATCGCAGCTAATTGAGAACAATGATGACACTGTACACATTCACCATGAGGGTTTCAGATCAGAAATTCAAATCCAAAATGTAAGTCTGACGTACCCATCAAAGGAATTGCCCGCGATATCTGGTGTTTCATTATCCATTCAACCTGGAGAATCAATTGCTTTCGTTGGTTTGTCTGGCGCGGGAAAGACGACAATCATTGATGTTTTGTTGGGCGTTCTAAACCCCGACGAAGGAAGTGTTTTCATCTCGGGGTTACCACCACTTGCGGCCGTCGCGAAATGGCCAGGAGCGGTTTCTTACGTGCCTCAAGATGTCGTAATTTCGACAGGTACCATCCGGGAAAATGTTGCTTTAGGCTTTCCTGCTAAATACGCAACTGATGAATTAGTAATGAGCGCACTGAAAGTGGCTCATCTAGATGCATTTGTTATGAGTTTGCCAAATGGCCTTGATACTCAAGTGGGTGAACGAGGCGCAAAGATTAGTGGAGGCCAGCGACAGCGACTTGGTATTGCTCGAGCTATGTTTACCAAACCACACCTTTTGGTATTGGATGAAGCCACTAGTTCTCTGGATGGAGAAACTGAAGCGGGAATTTCTGAGTCATTTCAAAATATGCGTGGATCGACTACTGTCGTTTTGATTGCACATCGGTTATCGACTGTCCGAAATGCAGATACCGTCGTATATCTAGCAGATGGCAAAATTACTGCGAAGGGTACATTTGATGAGGTTCGAAATGCCGTGCCTGACTTTGATCGACAAGCAAAACTAATGGGTCTATAGGTATCCGCTCATGAGAAGATTAAAGTAGACTCCAAGCATGCAGATTTTAGTCACAGGTGGAGCTGGGTTCATTGGCTCCCATTTGAGTGAGCGCCTGGTTGGCGATGGTCATCGCGTCACTGTTATCGACAATTTTTCTACTGGCCGTGCGTCGAACCTAGCAGCCCTTATGGGTTCTCCAAATTTCGCATTAGTTGAAGGTTCGATTTTGGATGCAAATACTCTAAATCCTCTAGTCAATAAGGCCGATTACGTTTTCCATCTTGCAGCCGCAGTTGGCGTGTTTAATATTGTAAAATTTCCCCTAGACAGCTTGTTAACAAACATTCGTGGAACTGAGAATGTACTCGAAGTTGCACATGCGACAAACACGCCAGTATTTTTAACAAGCAGTAGTGAAGTCTACGGAAAGAACGTGTCTGATTCACTGAAAGAAAGTGATGATCGAATTCTAGGGAGCCCTGTTACCCTAAGGTGGTCTTACAGCGAGGCAAAAGCAATTGATGAGTCGCTTGCTTACGCCTATTTTATAGAAAAACAGCTGGAGACAAGAATCGTTAGATTCTTCAACACTGTTGGGCCACGTCAGCTTGGTGCATATGGGATGGTTGTGCCCCGATTTGTGAAATCGGCACTCGCTAATGAGCCAATTTCTGTTTATGGAAATGGTAATCAAACCCGTTGCTTTGCGCATGTTGACGATGCAGTGGACGCAGTAATGGCTCTAGCTTTTTCAAATAACGCGATAGGTAAAGTAGTTAACGTTGGAAATGACTTTGAAATCTCAATAAACGACTTGGCAAAACTGATTATCTCTGTGACTGGTTCAAAAAGCGAAGTAACCTACGTACCCTACTCTGAGGCTTACGGAGAGGGGTTTGAAGATATGGAGCGCCGAGTCCCAAACATTCAATTGATTAATGAGTTGGTTGGCTGGAAGCCAAAACGTGATCTATCAATGATGATTAGTGATATTTCTGCAGAAATGAAAAAGGGGGGTTAAAGCGAGGTAACTCCCGCTTTTCCTGTAAAGGAGTTTGTGCAATCTAGGATTAGAACTCCTCTTTCCATTAGCTTAGTGAGATCCATGCCTGGTTGTTTTGTAGCAAGAATTGCAATGTCACATCCCCAGTTTAAATCTACCGGTGTTGAACCTCTCCAAACTGGAACCAGCGGATCATGCCATGCAACATCAGCGCCAAGCGCTCTAAGGTGGTCAAAGAGTTCAGACACGGGAGATTCACGAACATCGCCAACTCCCGGCTTGTATGCGACACCCAAGATTAGTGTTCTTGGCCTTTCAATACTTGCATCAACCATTCTCAGCGCGCGCTCTGCAACATATTTTGGCATCGCTTGATTAATAGAATCGGCAGACTCTACAAAAGCTGCCTCTCTGCCATTTTGGCGTGCCCACCAAGTTAAGTAGAGAGGATCAACAGGGATGCAGTGTCCACCTACACCCACGCCAGGTCTAAAGGGCATAAAGCCGTAAGGCTTTGAGGCTGCCGCATCGATTACTTCCTGGACACCGATCTTTGATGTTGAACAAATCTGAGTGAATTCATTGACTAGCGCAATATTCACCAATCGGAAGGTATTTTCCAAGAGTTTTGCCGCTTCTGCGACTTGGGAGATGAAACGGGCACCACTGCATCACATATCGATTTGTAGAATGCAAGTGCTCGAATTTGAGACTCTCCGTCGATGGCACCCACAAGGCGTGGAGTGTTCTTCTGGTTCCAAACAGCATCCCCAGGATTCACGCGTTCCGGTGCACAGGCAAAATAAACATTCTTACTTTCCTCAGACTTAAGTTGGTTTACAATTGGAATAATTATGTCGCGCAAAGTTCCCGGATAGGAGGTTGATTCGCTTACAACCAGAGCCTCATTAGAAACATAGGGTGCAATTCCAGCTGCTGCGCTTCGCAGTAAAGTAAGGTCTGGTTCGCGATTTTGATTTAATGGGGTAGGCACGCATATTGTGATAACTGATGCCTGAGCAACCGTAGAGAAATCTGTAGTCGCTTTGTAGGCCCCACTTGAAATAGCAGCCTGTAATTGCTTATCGGAGATGTCCTCTACAGGGCTTAAGCCCCTATTGATCTGATCAACCTTAGTCGCAAAGTTATCGATTCCGATTACAGTCCATCCAGCATCGACTGCGGCCATTGCCAATGGCAAGCCAACATAGCCTTGGCCAATAATGGCAAGAACTTTTGGTCTTTGGGCGCTCACAGATGGAATCCTAACCTCTCAGCGCCAGTTTGAGTGCACGCCAGAACCATCCGTCTTTAAGCCCTTCAAAGGGGGTTTTAGGGGAAGATGGGTCCATGAAAACTCATGACTTAAGGCCAATTAGGGTTATGCGAATTATCGCCCGAATGAATGTGGGTGGCCCGGCTGTACAGGTTTCAGGACTTATGAGAGGTGTTAATTCCAATGATTTCGATCACCGTTTGTTTACGGGTTTTTGTTCAGCTGATGAATCTGACTATCTCGCAACCGTCGCTCAAGATATTGATGCCGTCCGCATTGAAGGGTTTGGTCGTAGAGTCAACTTGGGTGAAGATTTAAAGGCATTTTTGTTTTTAGTTAAAGAGATTAGAAGATTCAAACCTCAAATAATCCATACCCACACTGCTAAAGCGGGTTTCTTGGGCCGTTTCGCATCGATCATTTCCCTTCATCCATCTATTCGTATTCACACATTTCATGGACATTTACTGAATGGTTACTTTGGTTCCTTCAAGAGAATTCTTGTCATATCCGCCGAAATGTTTTTGGCAATTTTCACTCATCAATTGTTGGCCGTTGGTGACAAAGTTAGACAAGATTTACTAGCAGTAGGTGTAGGTACGTCAAAAAAGTTCGGATTAATGCCTCCGGGTCTAGAGATAGGGAAACTGCAAAATAAAAGTGATTCTCAAGAGTTTTATGGTCTATCACAACAAGCTATTCAGTGTGCCTTCATCGGCCGGGTAACCCAGATCAAGCGCCCCGACAGATTCTTAGATGTTGTAGGTGAGACCAAGCGACGTGGTGTTCCTATCGAATTCTTCATGGCTGGAGATGGCGAATTATTGCAAAATTGTCGAGAAAGAATTACACGGGAAGATTTACCTGTGAAGATTTTAGGTTGGCAAAGCAACCTAGAACAAATTTTATCGGCTGCTGACGTCGTTATCCTTACAAGTGATAGTGAAGGAACTCCGTTGAGTTTGATTCAGGCCGGGATGGCAGGTTTGCCTGTTGTAACGACAAGAGTCGGATCGGTACCCGAAGTGGTTATAGATGGAGTTACCGGAATCATCACTAGCTTAGATGTGCAAGAAATTGCTGATGCTCTTGAGAAATTAGCCAATGGGGCTGAATTGCGGGCTCAAATGGGAGCCTCTGCACAAGAGTTCGCTCTGGCAAACTTTGGGGTTGAGCGATTAGTGGACGATCATGAAGCTTTATATAAAAAACTGATTGTTAATCGAACCAAGTCCTAGCCCAAAGTTCTAGCATCAACATCGGCCAAATGATGTTGTCTTTGTCATGGCCAGCCAAATGAAGATTTAATACTTTTTTAACTTCAATAGGGTTTAGCCAACCACGTTGTATAGACGTTGTATCCGTGAGAGTGTCAATTACTAATTCTTTCATACCAGTTCGCAGCCATTCGGCTCTAGGAATTCCAAAGCCCATCTTTGGTCGATCAATAAGGTTCGCTGGCACCAATGAACGTGCAACGTCCTTGAGAATGTGTTTCGTTTCGAAACCTTTGATTTTGTACTTACGTGGCAGTGATAGGCCCCATTCGACCACATTAACGTCTAGCATCGGCGATCTAAGTTCAAGGCTATTTGCCATAGTTGCTATGTCAACTTTTACAAGTAAGTCCCCTGGCAGATACGCACCCAAGTCAGACCGAATCATGCGATCAAAGGATGAGATACTTCCAGTAGCAAATTGGCTTAGGTTTGCAACTTCCGGTGCTTTGGTTTGGAAATTCGGATTAAGAAGAGTTGTTAAATCATCAGACTGAGCTAAGGATAAAATCGAACTGTATCTAGCAGCAAGCGAGGCCTTTGGAGATAACTGTGAACCAACTCGATTTATCTTTCGAGTATTTCCAAAGGATTGTTGCCCAGCAATCTTTAACCCTGATCGAGCAAGACCTAAAAATGGATTGAGTTTTTGCATCATGGGTGCTGCTAAATAGCGGTCGTAGCCACCAAATACTTCATCTCCACCATCTCCGCCTAGAGCAACAATGAGATTTTCGCGCGCGAATTTAGCTAATAGATATGTAGGGACAATTGAAGAATCCGCAAAGGGTTGGTCAAGTACGTGCGAGATTTTTTCAACAACTAAGGCAGGATCTGGGCTAAGAATTTCTTCATGGTGGCTAGTGCCGAGGTAATTGGCAACCTGCTTTGCGTGGTGGGCCTCATTGAATTCTGCGCTATGGAAACCAATTGAGTACGTTTGAACTTTTTCGCTCATTAACTTTGCCATGTAGGCAGTCACTATTGTTGAGTCATACCCCCCACTTAAGAATGATCCAAGTGGGCGCTCAGAAATCAATCGTCGCGAGACTGATTCTTCAATTAGTTTTTTCGTTACTTCCAAAGCTTCTTCGTATGAGATCTGCACTTTAGTATCAAAATCTAGCTCCCAGTACTTTTTGATGATTGTCTTGCCTTCACGCCAAGTGAGAACTGATGCAGGTGGCACTTGTGTAATCTCATTGAAAGCTGAATGAGGGGCATTGATATAGCCATATTGCATGACTTCGGCGACCATATCTGTTCGAAGCGTGCGATCTGGACGAGCCAGCATTAAGGCGCGAACTTCGGATGCAAAAAACAAGGTTCCATCATTTAGTTGCGAGATCCATAAGGGTTTTTTTCCCATCCGGTCAC
>Ga0214917_10001865_pt1 | contig 26618 bp, 21 predicted proteins | sample LL_1208_BB_MetaG_FD_177983 | JGI IMG/M metagenome (GOLD analysis project Ga0214917, IMG submission 177983) | Freshwater microbial communities from Lake Lanier, Atlanta, Georgia, United States - LL_1208_BB | ecosystem: Environmental > Aquatic > Freshwater > Lake | place: USA: Georgia | collected... | reverse complement strand
CTAGAAATTATCCGCGGCGCGACCTTCGTCGATTTGGGTCATTGTCGGTCGGTGGTTTGTTGGTCAACGGGCCAATGTTTTCGATCACCGACTCAATAGTTGGTCGTTGTCCTTGCACGTGAGTGTCGATCGCCACTCGCATCGCCGCCAAATGTTCTGGCGAAGTGCCACAACACCCGCCCACAATGCGCACCCCCGCGTCAACTGCCATGCTCGCATAGCGAGACATCAGTTCTGGCGTGCCAGAGTATTTAATTTCAACGCCCTCGAATCGCGGTATTCCACAATTGCCCTTGGCGATGAGCGGCAGATGCGAATGTGATGCAGTGGCGGCCATTTCAAGCGCCGTGACCAAAATATCTGAGGCGCCGACCCCGCAATTCGCACCCATCGCCACCGGCTGAACAGCGAGCCCAACAAAAACTTCGGCCAAGCCATCGGGCTTCAGCCCCATCATCGTTCGACCTGCCGTATCAAAACTGCATGTCGCCGTATAAGGCATCGAAACGTTTATCGCCGCCTGCGCCGCCGCCTGCACTTCTTCGATCGCCGACATCGTTTCGATCCACACGACATCTGCCCCGCCGTCTTTTAATCCACGAATTTGCTCTTCGAAACTCGCAACTGCGACATCGTGTGTCAACGCACCAAGTGGTTCGAACAATTCGCCGGTCGGCCCTACTGAACCGGCAACAACAACGGGGCGCGAACACGCGTCGGCGACACCGCGTGCAATTTCGGCGGCCTTCTTGGCGAGTTCATAGGTTCTGTCTTGGGCATTGTGCAGTTTCAATCGATGGCTGTTGCAACCAAACGTGTTCGTCAAAATAATGTCGGCTCCCGCGTCGACAAAACGCTGATGCAGGCCCGCAACCCGTTCGGGATACGTATCAAGCCAAAACTCAGGCGGCTCACCTGATGTCAAGCCAAGTGCAAAATAGTTGGTGCCTGTCGCGCCATCAGCAAGAATGATCTTTTTCGTTGCGAGCAAATCGCTCAGCGAGGTTCGCATTAGCGAATCAACCCATCACCGTTCCAGAAGTCGCCAATGCCTGGCGCAAACGAGAAAACGCCCCGATATTTATTTCTTTGCCCGATCGCGGCCCGACATATCGAATCGGTTCATCATCATGATTTTTGCCAGCTTCGGCGGCCTCAATCAACAACCGAATAAAAATCGCCGCTAGCGGTGCATTTTTAAATTGGTTGCCACTCGTGCCACACGCCATGAAAAACCCGTCCAAACTCGACCGATCATAAATCGGCACCCAGTCGTCGGTCGCGTCATAAAGTGCGCCGATGCCCGAAGGTGAAACCGGCACGCCAAAATTTGGCATGCGTCGAGCAAGACGCAACATCATCGTCTCCCAAATTTCGACGGTTGTCTCTTGACGCCAATCATCGGCATCTTCGACCCAATGCAATTCGTCGCATGCAGGTTCGGTGCCACCAAGATTGAGAGTGCCACCAGGGTGAGGTCTGAAATAAATGCCTGTGTCAAGATCGGCGACAACTGGCGCGTCATCTTCTAGTTTGAAACCGTCAGGTGCGGGCGCGACATAAACCTCTTGGCGCAATGGTCGATGACGAATATTCATTTCATCTGCAACACCCGCCATTCGATTGATCTTGCTCGCATGCGGACCCGCTGCATTGATGACGATTGCCGCCTGAATTTTTTCGCCACTCGCAAGCGTCACGCCGGTAATCTTTTTGCCGTCGTTGTCGATCGAAACAACTTCAGATTTAAATCGCGTCTCTGCACCGTGACTCTTGGCGGCAAAAATATAGTTGTGCGCGGCCAACATCGGGTCGTCCATGAAACCACTGAGCGGATCATAGAGACCCGACAATTCGCCAACCGCGTCGTCGCCAAACGCCGGGTCGTCAATTTTTTTCGGTGGCCAATAACTGCCCGAGTCAAGCGCCGGAAACTTCTTGCGCAACTGCTCGGCGCTGAGTATCTCGTATGGAATGCCGATTTCATCCCAAATTTTGCGGACCGTTTCGCCGCTGTAACCTTCGGTTCGATAAACCAAATAGCCAGTGCGAATAAATTTTGCCATGCCGTCTGGGTCGTTGACGCCGAGGTAACTCGCCCAGTTCTCCCACATTGGCGCAGACTCCCAGGCCATCAACACTGCATCAAGCGTCGAATAACTAAATCGAATGATCGCCGATGACGCCGAGGTCGAGCCAGCACCAGCGGCTGAACCTTTGTCGACAATTATCACTGAGCGACCAGCTTTGGCAAGTTCGAACGCAACCGCCCCACCGATAACGCCGGCGCCAATGACTACTACGTCGGTTTTCACTAACTGCCCATTACCTCGCGTTGCCAAACCGCTGTATCGGCAACGCTGTTGAAAGTAAACGAATGAAGACCAATGATATTCAAACGCTTTGCATCTTTCGCCAAACCTGCAACGAGTTCGGTCGGGTCATAGCCGCCTGGCGACAGCATCTTGATTATCGAAGTTTTGTTTTTGCTCAAATATCGCATCGATTGACCGACACCGACGCGAACACCAAGGGTCATCAACCGAGTGCGATCGACGACGCCAGGCACGCCAAGTTGAATCGGCATTTTGAAGCCGTTGTTGCGTTCTTGTTCTAGCCACGAGCGAATGAGCGCGATATCAAAACACATTTGTGTCGATGCAAGACCTTGCACGCCCGCCTCTTCGAGCAACTTCTGTTTGTGGTGCAACGCCGTACTCAGATCTTCGCGACTGATAAATGCGTGACCATCTGGGTAACTACCGAAACCAACACGGTCAACGCCGCTATTGCTGTCTAGAAAATCGCGCAACAATTCGACACCATCTTTATATGGGCCGGCCGGTTTTTCGGCGTCGCCAGCGATCAAAAAAACTTCTTTGATCCCCTGCTCGCGTACCCACGAAGCAAGTTTTGTCACGTGCTCACGCGACTCGACCAGACGCGCCGCGAAGTGTGGCACCACCTCGTGCCCGGCAGCAATCAATCGCGCCGAAATTTCTTGAGTCGCGGCAATACCTTTGGCAGGCGAACAAGTGACCGAAACTGGTGCCCCGTTCGGCAAATCAAGAATGCCCTGCTCGATGCTCTTCATTGGAATCAACTCGTAACGCATATTGCCCACGAGTTCTTTTACGGCCGGCGTGACCTTTACTGAAGATTTTTTAAGACGCGAAAAGATTGACATTGCAACAATGATAGAGGATATTTAGCCGAAGGTGTCAGGCAACACGCTCTTTCGTTTGGCGACGAACTCTTTGAGTTCTTCGTCAATTGCATCATCTAGTGGCGGTGCGACATATGACGCAAGTCGCTCTTTCCAAATTTTGTTGGCTCGTTTTGCAGCGTCGTCGCCGCCGTCTTCTAGCCACTGCTCGTAACTCGAGTTGTCTGAAGTTGTCGAACGATAAAAAGCCGACTCGAAATTCGCCAGAGTGTGCGCCGTACCCAAAAAGTGATTGCCCGGGGGGTTTTCGCGAATCGCGTCGAGTGCCTGACCGTTCGGTGAAATGTCGAGACCTTTCGCGAATGTCGCCATCATGCCGAGTTGGTCGTCATCCAAAATAAATTTCTCATAACCGATTGCTAGCCCGCCTTCGAGCCAGCCAGCGGCGTGCAAGACGAAATTCGTGCCCGCCATCAATGTCGGCAACAGCGTCGCCGCACTTTCGTATGCCGCTTGCGCATCTGGCAACTTTGACGCCGTCAGCGAGCCACCCGACCTGAACGGCACACCGAGTCGACGAGCCAACGCCGCCATCGTGTACAGAACAATCGCCGGCTCTGGCGTGCCAAAAGTTGGCGCACCTGTTTGCATCGACATCGACGAAGCGAACGAACCCATAATTACGGGCGCACCTGGTCGCACAAGTTGTGTGAATGTCATGCCAGCCAACGCTTCGGCAAGAGTTTGAGTTGCAACGCCAGCCGACGTCGAGGGCGCCATGGCGCCCGCCAAAATAAACGGAGTGATGATCGTCGCCTGATTATTGAGCGCGTAAACCTCGGCTGATGCCAACATCGACGCATCCCACACGAGCGGCGAAGAAGCGTTTATCAAACTCGTCATCACGGTGCGATCTTGCAAGTCGCCGCCAAAACCAATGCGTGCCATGTCGACGCTGTCTTGTGCCCGCTCTCCAGCGGTAACTGAACCCATGAAACCCTTGTCGCTGTATTTGATGTGTGCATAAACCATGTCGAGGTGACGCTTGCTAACCGGAATATCAACCGGCTCACAAACCGTGCCACCCGAGTGATGCATGCGTGGCGACATGTAAGCAAGTTTCACAAAATTTTGGAAGTCGACAATCGTCGCGTATCGCCGACCATTGTCGATGTCGTATGCAAACGGCGAACCATAGTTTGGCGCGAACACCGTCGCGTTGCCGCCGATCTGCACATTGTTTTTCGGATTACGAGCGTGCTGCGTATAGACGCTCGGCGCGGTCGCCGAAACAATTTTGCGACACATACCGCGCGGAAACCGCACCCGTGTGCCGTCGACATCCGCACCGGCGTCTTTGAACCGCTTGATCGCCGATGGATAGTCACGCACTTCGATGCCAACTTCTTCGAGCACGGTGTCGGCGTTATGTTCGATCAGTTCTAGACCTTCGTCTGAAACCAGTTCATATGGTTTGATCAGTCGCGTGATAAACGCATCACGCTCTGGCTCGTGTGAAGTACGCAGATTCTGGCGACCGGCGCGCCCACCCGAGCGTTTTGTGCGCGTTGTGTCTGACATGTTTTCTATTCTGCCACGCCACTAGACGAACGGCGACGGCGACCTGATCGAGTCGGCCCTTCGCCATTGCCGACGCTGCGCGCTGGCAGATCGATAACTTTCGCCAAGTTTGGCGCCTCTGCGGTCTTGTGCGGAAACGCCATCGCCTCGACGAACAACTGCTGAAATCGTGGTTCGGTTGCCGTTTCGATCTTGGTAACTTTGCGCACGGCGTCTTCCATTTCGTATCTCAACTTTCGAGACAACAACGATTGCACAGCACCCGCACCGGCCGCATTGCCGACCGCACGCACGCCCGCGACCGGACAATCAGGAACCAGACCAAGCACCATCGCATAAACCGGGTCGATGTGCGCACCGAAAGCACCGGCAAGTCGAATGTCATGAACAACTGGTGAGCCGGCATGTTCGACCAACAGATCGATGCCGGCACGAAGCGCCGCTTTGGCTAGTTGAATTGCGCGAACATCGTTTTGCGTTACATAAAGTTTCGTGTCGCCTTGTTCGTAAAACAGATATGAGAAAGTTCGATCGTCACCGACAATGCGAGATGACTTGCCGACCAGTTCACCCCTAACAACGCCGTCTTGGTCGATAATGCCGCTCAAAAACATTTCGCCGATTACTTCAATAATGCCAGAACCACAAATGCCCGTCACCACCGTGTCGCCTAGCGACTCGATGAAACCCGGCTCATTGCTCCATAATTCAGAACCAATCACTTTGACCCGCGGCTCTAGCGTCTCGCGGTCGATACGCACATGTTCGATCGCGCCCGCAGTCGCGCGTTGTCCCGCACTAATTTGTGCGCCCTCGAACGCCGGGCCAGTCGGACTTGACGCAGCAAACTGTTTTTCAGTGTTGCCCAAAACAATTTCGGCATTCGTGCCAATGTCTACAAGTAGCTGCATTTCTTTCGATCGATGTGGACCTTCGGCCAAAATCGCCGCAGCCGTATCTGCGCCGACGTGTCCGGCGATGCACGGGCCGACGTAGTAACTAGCGTTGGGCAATTTCAAATCGAGTTCGGTCGCCCAACCGCTGACTGACTCGTTTGTTGCCAATACAAACGGCGCCATACCGAGCGGCGTCGGGTCGATGCCGAGCACGATGTGATGCATAATCGGATTACCAACGATCGTGATCTCGAGCACGCGCTCAAGTTCAACGTCGGCTTGACTCACGAGCCCACCAATCATCTCGTTCAGCGCCGCGCGAATCGCAGTTGTCAACTCGACATCGCCACCAGGATTCATCATCACATAAGAAACTCGACTCATTAAGTCTTCACCAAATCGAATTTGCGGATTCATTAATCCATAGCTGCCGACAATCTCGCCGCTCTTCAACTCGCACAAGTGACCAGCGACTGTTGTCGAGCCAACATCGACGGCAATGCCGTATGCAGCATCTACATATCCGGGCCAAGCCGCCACTATTTGATCGCCGTCTTGCGTGTGGCGTACAGCAACAGTTACTTCACCTTCTGCTTTTGCCATCGCCGAATGCAAACTACTCAGTGCGCGTCGCGCAACGCTTGGTGCGGTGCGCTTGTGCTGCGTCGCAACCGCTTCGGCCAACGCGTCTGCAGCACTCACTGAGTCGCCTAGTTGCGCCTCAGGAATCATCAAATAAAACAAACTAAAACTTGGGTCAACAGTTATCGGCTCTAGATCTAAATCTTTGCGCACGATTTGTTTGTGCACCTGACTAATCGCGGGCACGTCGATCACTACATCGCCACAAATTCGCGCCGCACAACCCAAACGATTGCCGGGCACAAGTGCCCGCTTTGCGCGATAATTTGTTTCGGTTTCTGCTGGCCCCGAAAGCGATTCTGGCGTGGCGGTGATTCCCCACTTGGCAAAAACACCAACAGATGGGGTTATCTGACAACGGCCACAAATTCCGCGACCACCACAAACCGAATCAATATCGGCACCCAATTGTCGAGCCGCTTCGAGCACGGTGATGCCGTCTTGCACAACGCCGTCAAGCCCCGACGGGGTGAAGACGACGCGTCGATCCATATTGCGACTTATTCGGTTCTACGGCGACCGCGACTATTTCGCGCGGTTCGCTCGGCATTGACTTCATTCGGGTCGCGGTTCGCACGAATCCATGCCGAACAGTTTTCGTCATTGCCAACCAGAACATCGGCGGCCATCACGAGAGTCTTAACTTCTTCATGCAACGGGTTCATGATCGCCGAGGTCATACCAGCGCCAATCGCCATCGCCAAAAAAGTACCTGTGATGTTGTTTCGCGACGGAATACCAAAACTCACATTCGAGGCACCACAGGTGGTGTTGACTTTGAGTTCTTCGCGCAGGCGCCGAATGATTTTGAATGCAGTGCGGCCTGCATCGCCCATCGCACCAATCGGCATCACAAGCGGATCAACCACGACGTCGCTTGCCGGAATTCCGTGGTCTGCTGCGCGGTTCACGATCTTTTTGGCGACAGCAAAACGCTCATCTGGGTCCATGCTGATGCCGGTTTCGTCGTTGGAGATCGCGACAACGGCAGCACCGTATTTGGCAACCAAAGGCAAAACTCTTTCGAGATTCGCGTCTTCGCCTGTTACAGAGTTGACCAACGGCTTGCCTTGATACACAGAAAGCCCGGCTTCAAGCGCTTCAATAATCGAAGAGTCGATCGACAGCGGCACATCGGTGATCGATTGCACAAGTTTGATCGCGCGCGCCAGCAACGCAGGTTCATCAGCCAACGGAATACCGGCGTTGACATCGAGCATGTGCGCACCGGCTGCGACTTGTGCCAGCGCATCGGCTTCTACACGACTGAAGTTGCCTTCTTTCATTTCGGCCGCCAACAATTTGCGACCGGTCGGGTTGATTCGCTCGCCAATCATCACGAACGGACGACCGAAACCGATGACCACTTCTTTTGTTGCTGATGAAATAATTGTGTCGGTCATGTCTCTCGTTCCTTTTCGATACTTAAATTCTGGCTATTCGTTTTCTTCTAACTCTTCTAGATCTAACAACTGCTGGTTAGTGAACTCATCGTCTTTTACGTCGGCTTCAAAACCGCCGGCAAAGGCAAGCTTGCCAAGGCGCTCTCGAGAATACTCGTTATCAAGGCGATCAGCTTCTCGCTGAGCCGCCTCGGTCATATCACCAACGAGCGGCAAACTCACGCGACGCCACTGTGCGATATCTTCTTCGGCGGTGTAGATATGCGCCTTGCGTTTTGCGCGATCGATCGCCCGCTGAAACTTTTCGGCAAGTTGCACCTGCTTTCGCTCGCGTCCCATCTGCGCGTTAACTTGCGCGGGGATATCGCGCCACATAATCACGATCACTTCATTGCTTCCGCGTGGCACCTAAAACTCTCCCTCAACTTTTATTATCGACTTTTACTTGTCGGTCGGTCTCAAAAACGCGACCGGCACCGAATTAGTGAAGTTCTCAAGACCGACATGTCGGTGCTCAAATTCTAAACCCAGCTTTTGCGCGGCGAGCCGACCTGCGGAAACAATTTCAACATTGTTCGTTTGTGAGAGAAGCAGAACCCGCCGATAATTGCCAAAATACGTTTCACGAAGCTCGGGATGCTCATCAAGACCCAAACCTTGCCAAACCAAAGCATCAAAGTGCTTTGCCAAAAAATCTGTCAAATAAAACGTGCCGGGCTCTTCATCGTGGGCAGACATGAATTCATTGGTCCCAGCGAAAAATTCATAGCAATGGGCACCTGGCAACCGCTCAACTTTTGGATACTTGGCCAGCACCAGATCTAGATGACCGCCGGTGCCGCAATCGGCATAAGCCACGAATACTCGCCGCCTTGAAGAACTCGCAAGAATCTCTTCGACTTGAGGCGCAATATTTTCTGGTCGATTGTGCAGGTTTGCCGGCAGATATTTGACCTCCACCGAATCTTCAATGCCCGACGCAACAAGCACCGACCGCAACTCGCTGACTAGTGCCCCGCAAGCAATTATCAATGGTCGCGAGTCAGATGACATCGCTATCTAAATCTCAGGCGACAGATGGGCCTGGTGGCTCGGCATTACGCAAACGACGCGCACCAACGAGTTGTTTGGCTGTTTCTGACGCCACAGCAGCATCTCGACAATACGCATCTGCGCCAACAGCGACGCTGAATTCTTCGTTGAGCGGTGCACCGCCGACCAAAATTATGTATTTGTCACGAATTCCTTTTTCTTTCATCGTGTCAATAACGACTTTCATATATGGCATCGTCGTCGTCAACAGCGCCGACATACCGAGAATGTCTGGCTTGTGCTCTTCAAGTGCCGCAATGTACTTGTTTGCATCGGTGTTGATGCCAAGGTCGATTACCTCGAAGCCCGCGCCCTCCATCATCATCGCGACAAGGTTTTTGCCGATGTCGTGAATGTCGCCTTTGACGGTGCCAATCACAACTTTGCCAACCGACTCTGCACCGGTCTCTGCAAGAAGCGGACGCAAAATCGCCATGCCGCCCTTCATCGCGTTCGCCGAGAGCAAAACTTCTGGAACGAACAAAATGCCGTCCCGAAAATCAATACCAACGATGCGCATACCCTCGACAAGCGCAGTCTCTAGAACTTTGGTTGCTGACCATCCGCGGTCAAGCAAAATCGTCGTGCCCTCAATAATTTCTGGACCGAGCCCGTCGTAAAGATCATCATGCATTTGGGCGACGAGATCATCATCCGACAATTGGGCGAGATCGATGTCTTGAAATTCTTCGTTGCTCACATTTTCTCCATTACAAATAGAAATGTCCGTCTACTGGGTCTCCAGCACAACGAATCAAACGCTATCAGTTTGCGTGGCTGAAGTATCGAACATACTCTGGCGGCAACGGGTTGACCCCGAGAATAATGTCGGCTGCCTTCTCGGCGATCATCATCGTCGGTGCATAAATGTTGCCGTTGGTCACATAAGGCATCACCGATGCGTCGGCCACGCGTAGACCTTCTAAACCGTGTACACGCATGGTCATCGGGTCGACTACGGCCATTTCGTCAACTCCCATTTTGCAGGTGCACGACGGGTGATACGCAGTCTCACCATCACGACGAACCCATTCGAGAACTTGTGAATCAGTTTGGCATTCAGGGCCGGGCGAAATTTCACCGCCGTCAAATTCTTTGAACGCCGGTTGCGACAAAATCTTTCGAGCAGCGGCGATTGCCTCGACCCATTCTTGGCGGTCTTCAGGGGTTGACAAATAATTAAGTCGCAATTCAGGTTTGACTCGCACGTCGGGCGACTTAATTTTTACGCTGCCTCTCGAATTCGAATACATCGGACCAATATGCACCTGATAGCCATGACCACCCGCAGGTGCCGTGCCGTCGTAGCGAACCGCGATCGGCAAAAAGTGAAACATCAAATTTGGATACTTGAAAGACTCGTTGCCACGAATGAACCCGCCGCCTTCGAAATGATTTGAAGAACCGGCCCCACGACGAAACAGCCACTGCAAACCAATGAACGGCCGATAGTGCATTTTCAGCATCGGGTTGAGCGACACAGGTTTGGTGCACGAATGCTGAACATACACCTCGAGGTGATCTTGCAAATTAGCGCCGACGCCTGGCAAATGGTGCACCGGCTCAACACCAACGCTTTTCAGATGATCGGTGTCGCCAACTCCTGAAACTTGCAACAATTGTGGCGAGTTAAACGCGCCGCCACAAAGCACAACTTCTTTTGCCATCACCGTTCGCTTGCGACCAAACGGCAAATCAAAATTTACGCCGACTACTTTTTTGTTCTCGATAATCAACTTCGTGACTAGTGCACGACATTGCACTTTCAGATTTTTTCGATGCATAACCGGGTGCAAATATGCACGTGCCGCACTCAGCCTTCGCCCGCGACGCAGGTTGCGATCAAATGCGGCAAAGCCCTCTTGCTTGTAGCCGTTCACATCGGTGGTCAACTCGTGACCTGCCTGTTGCACGGCTTTGAAGAACGCACCGAACAGCGGGTTCTTGATTGGTCCACGTTCTTGCACGAGCGGGCCAGAGCGTCCGCGAAATTGATCGTCAATCGGTGCCGCCAGACAATTTTCAAGTCGCTTGAAATACGGCAAGCAGTGCGCATAGTCCCAGGTCGACATACCCTCATCGTTCGCCCAACGTTGGTAGTCGAGCGGATTGCCGCGCTGAAAGATCATGCCGTTGATACTCGATGACCCGCCCAAAACTTTGCCTCGACCTTGGGTGATGCGACGGTTGTTCATATGCGGCTCAGGCTCAGAAACATAAAGCCAGTCATAAAATCGACTACCAATCGGAAACGTCAATGCGGCCGGCATGTGGATGAACACATCCCACCAATAATCTGGTCGCCCTGCCTCGAGCACGAGAACTTTATTTTTTGAATCTGCGCTCAGCCTATTTGCAAGTGCAGAACCAGCCGAACCTCCACCAACAATTACAAAATCATAAACTGTTGCGAGTTTTTTCAAATCGCACCAAGCATTCGCGCGGCCTCGAGTGTGTTCTCGAGCAAACATGCAATCGTCATCGGTCCTGTGCCGCCAGGCATCGGTGTTATCGCGCCAGCGATCGACTGAACGGCGTCAAAATCAACATCGCCGACGATCTTGTTGTCAATTCGTGTCACACCAACATCGATCACTGTGGCGCCTGGTTTGACATGGGCAGCGGTGACCATGCGTGCGGCGCCTGCAGCAGCAATGATTATGTCCGACTCGCGACAAACTTCGATCATGTCGCTGGTCGACTTATGGGCAACAGTCACGGTTGCATCGGCAGCGCGCCCGACCAACAACAACATCTGAGGCAAGCCGACCAACGCCGAACGACCAATTACAACTGCGCGCTTGCCTTTGGTTTCGATTTTGTAACTTTGCAACAAGCGCATAACTCCGAGCGGGGTGCACGGCACATGTCCCTTTACACCGCGCACCAAACGTCCGAGCGATCGCTCGGTCAAGCCATCGACATCTTTTTCGGCTGGCAACAAACCAAGCACCGCTTCTGTGTCGAGGTGCTTCGGCAACGGCAATTGCACCAAAATACCGTGCACCTCTTTGTCTGCCACCAATTCTGCGACCGCTTGCTCAACTTGAGCCTGGGTGGCGGTTGCCGGCAAATTAACCCCTCGTGAAACCATGCCCGCTTCTTGGGCTTTTTTATGTTTGTTTGCTACATATATATGACTCGGTGCATCGTCGCCGACCAAAACGGTCGCCAAACAAATTTTCGGGTTACCAGCCGCAACTATCGTGTCATTGATTTTGGCTACGGTTTTGTCGCGCAACGCAATGCCGTCGAGCACAACCGCCCCGCCCGGCGTGCGTTTAACCTCGGCGATCATGACAAGCCGACGATTTCACCGTTCGCGTCGAAGTCAATTATCGCTGCAGCAGGTTTCGTGCCGAGACCTGGCATTGTTCGCATATCGCCACAGATCGGATAAACAAAACCTGCGCCGATCGATGCTCGCACTTCACGCACGTTCAAAGTGTGACCCGTCGGGGCGCCACGCAACGAAGCATCACCAGAAATCGACAAATGGGTCTTGGCGACACAGATTGGCAATTTCGCAAAGCCATTGTCTGTGTAGTTCTTGATTTGCTTGCTCGCAAGACTCGTATATTCGACTTTCGCTGCGCCGTAAATAGTCGTCGCAATCTTTTCGATTTTCTCTTTGAGTGACGCCTCATCTGGATACAAGAAATGAAACGAGTTCTTATCGTTGCATGCCTCGACAACAGCGTTGGCGAGATCTTTTGCACCAGCGCCACCATCGGCGAAGTGAGAACAAATTGCAACACGGGCACCGGCACCCTCGGCAATTTTTCGAATCGCTTCGTGTTCTGATTTGTGATCGGTCGGAAAGCTGTTGATTGCCACAACCGGCGAAACGCCATGCGCCTTCACGTTTTCAATTTGCTTGACCAAGTTTGCTGCACCCGCAATCACATCATCTGGGTTTTCTTTGAGCAAATCTTCTGGCAACGCCTTGCCGGCAACAATCTTGTACTTGCCCGAGTGTGCTTTAAGCGCACGAACGGTTGCGACTAGAACGGCCGCATCGGGCACAAGACCTGATGCGCGACATTTGATGTTGAAGAATTTTTCAGCACCCATGTCAGCACCGAAGCCGGCTTCGGTTATCAAATAGTCACCAGAATGAATGCCGATCAAGTCACCAACGATCGACGAGTTTCCATGGGCAATGTTGCCAAACGGTCCAGAATGCACGATTACAGGCGTATTCTCGATTGTCTGCAACAAGTTTGGCTTAATCGCGTCTGCCATGATTACGGCCATCGAGCCAGCAGCGCTAAGTTGCTCGGCGGTAACTGGTTTGCCCTTTGTGTCGTAGCCGACGACAATTCGCGCGAATCGTGCGCGCATGTCTTCTTTTGATTTCGCAAGCGCCAGAATCGCCATTACTTCTGACGCAGCCGTGATGTCAAAACCCGTCTGTCGCACGACACCGTCTTCTTTGGTGCCAAGACCGATGATCACGTTGCGCAGTGATCTGTCGTTGACATCCATCACGCGTCGCCAAGTGATGTTGTCGATATCAAGATCGAGCTCATTGCCCTGGTGCAAATGGTTGTCGACCATCGCCGACAACAAGTTGTGTGCCGCTGTCACTGCATGAAAGTCGCCTGTCAAGTGCAAGTTCAACAACTCCATCGGGATCACCTGGCTGTAACCGCCACCTGCCGCGCCACCTTTGATGCCAAATGTTGGGCCCATGCTTGGTTGTCGCAAACTGATCGTCGCTTTTTTGCCGATGTGCTTCATCGCCTGGCCCAAGCCAACTGTCGTTGTCGTTTTGCCTTCACCAAGCGGGGTTGGCGTAATCGCCGTAACGACCACATATTTGGCCTTCGGACGTGACTTCAAAGAGTCAATCGCGTCGAGACTTATCTTGGCGAGACTTTTGCCATACGGTTCGAGAAACTCGCTACCAATGCCCATTTGTGCGGCGATGTCAGTTAGCGGCTTTGCCGTTGCTTTACGTGCAATCTCAAGATCCGATGGAAACCCCATTACTCCTCTTTCAAACTTAACTCACCATATTTATGCGACCCTTCACTCTACAGACCGCACTTGAAGCAGTGGCAAACTGCCGGAGGTCGCTAAAGTTGATTTCGTGGCCAAGCACAAATTCGACCCTTACATGCGCATCACCGAGCCAATGGTTCGTGACAACGGCGAGTTAAGGGTCGCAACTTGGCAAGAAGCTATTTCAATAGCGGCAAAAGGACTAGCCGCGACTCGAGATGCGTTCTCGCCTTCGGCAGTCGGTTTCTTTTCATGTTCAAAGTCGACAAACGAAATGAACTTCATCGCCCAAAAGTTTGCTCGTGCAGTCATCGGCACGAACAACATCGATTCATGTAATCGAACTTGACACGCACCATCGGTGGTCGGTCTGGCCACCGTTTTTGGAGCAGGCGGAGGAACTAGTTCTTATGCCGAAGTTGAAACCACCGAAGTCGTAGTTTTGTGGGGCTCGAACGCCCGCGAAGCACATCCGATTTATTTTCACCATGTTCTTCAAGGTGTACGCAACGGCGCGAAACTCTTCGTGGTTGATCCCCGACGAACAGCGTCGGCCGAATTCGCCGACATGTGGCTCGGTCTCAATGTTGGCACCGACATTGCTTTATCGAACACGATTGCGCGCGAGATCATTCATGCCGGTTTAGCAAACAAAGAATTCATCGAGGGCAGCACGACCAATTTCAAAACATATGCAGAGTCTGTCGAACCATGGACTCTCGAAGTCGGCAGCAAAGTTACTGGTGTTCCTGCTGATGCGATTCGCGAACTCGCCCACACGTATGCGCGTGCCGGAAGCGCACAGTTGTGTTGGACACTCGGCATAACCGAGCATCACAATGGTGTCGACAATGTTCTAAGTTTGATCAACCTCGCACTCTTATGCGGTCATGTTGGTCGCACGGGTGCAGGCCTCAGCCCCTTGCGTGGTCAAAACAATGTTCAAGGTGGCGGTGACATGGGCGCCTTGCCGAACAAACTGCCTGGCTTCCAAGATGTTGAAGACGATATCGCTCGCGAGAAATTCAATAAAAAATGGAACTGCACTATTCCGCCAAAAAACGGCTGGAACCTTACAGAAATGTTTGCCGCGATGGAAAGAAAAGAGCTTCGCGCAGTTTTTGTAATAGGTGAAAACCCTGCTCAGTCAGAAGCTGATGGTGCACACGCCACACACCTGCTCGAAAATCTTGACTTCTTGGTTGTGCAAGATATCTTCATGACTAAAACCGCCGAACTGGCTGATGTCGTTTTGCCAGGCTCGGCATCTTGGTGCGAAAGCGACGGCACGGTTACCAACTCAGAGCGCAGAGTGCAACGCGTTCGCAAGGCAATCAATTCACCCGGCAACGCCCATGATGACATTCAAATCATTCTCGACCTTGCTCGTGAGATGGGCCATGACTGGCAATATTCTTCGAGCGAAGAAATCTGGGACGAACTTCGCAGTCTTTCACCGATGCACGCCGGCATGTCCTACAAACGATTGGCTGAACTCGGTGGCATTCAGTGGCCGTGCTACAGCGAAGACAAACTCGAGCCAAGTTTCTTGCACGGCCGTTTGTGGGACAAAGACCCTGCAAAACGCGGTCGCCTCGCACCGTTCAGCGTCGTCATCGACGAACCGCCAGTCGAAGCCACGTCACCTGAGTTTCCGCTGCGCCTGACCACTGGCCGTCGCCTCGACTCGTATAACACCGGCGTTCAAACTCGCGGTTTCGATAGCCCACTGCGATTTGGCGAAACAATCGATGTCTCGCCTGAAGACGCAGCCAAACTTGCGATTCGTGACGCAGAAATTGTTCGCGTTAGTTCATTGCGCGGCTCGCTCGAAGTGCCGGTGCGAATTGATAAGAGCCTGCGCCCTGGCCTCGTGTTTATGACAATGCACTTTCCAGATCAGGTAAATACAAACTTGATCACCATTGATGCAACCGACCCGAAATCTGGTACCGCCGAATTTAAAGCCGCAGCAGTGAAAATCGAACGCATTAAAGAGCGGGTGCCCGTCGCAGGCGAATAGTTTTCGCTAGCGCTTTGGCACTATGACCCGTTAGTGCTCGGGCACTATTACTTGTTAGTGCTCTGGCACTAATACAAACTTGCCGAAGTGTTTTTTCTCTAGAAACTCGGTTTGGGCTTTCACAATTTCTTGAAGTGCGAATGTCTTGGCAACGAGTGGCACAATTTTGTTGCCCTCAATGTAATCAACGAGACTTTTGAACACGGGCTCATCCCAAGCAGTGCAGCCAACCAGAGTTAGGTCTTTCAAGTAGAAAGTGCGCAGATCGAGATTCACGATCGGCCCACCTATCGCGCCAGAAGACACGTACCGCCCGCCGCGACGCATAACTTGCAGCATCGACTCAAAGTCTCTGCCACCGACATTGTCGACAACGACGTCAACCGACTCTTGCCCCAATGCCGAGACATAATCTGCGCCCCGCTCGATTACTTTGTCAGCACCAATCTCTTTTGCATGCTCGAATTTGCTCGAGCCAACTATCGCCGTAACGCATGCACCACGGATTTTTGCCAACTGCACAGCTGCCGAACCGACACCACCCGAGGCGCCCGCGATCAAAACATGATCGTTTGATGAAACCTTGGCGCGCAGCAACATATTTTCTGCCGAACCATAACTGCAAGGAATCGAACCCAATTCGACATCACTCCAATTCGAATCGATGACAAATACTTCTGATGCCGGAACTTTTACAAATTGAGCGAATGCGCCGTCGAAGTCGGAGCCCATCCAGATGTTGCGCATCGAACCAAAACCATCTGGACGCATGCAGGGCCGCACCAACACGCGCTTGCCTAACAATGGCGAATTAGCGTTTTCAGCGACTTCTACGACTACTCCGCAACAATCAGTGCCCTGAATAAATGGAAACGGCGTTGCAAGATCCCACCCACCATCGGCTTTTTGAATCTCCGCTAGTTCGCCGTCATTAGCAACTGAGTTAGTCGACACCTTTATCGAATCTGAATACCAGCCGACACGGGTATTGATCTCTGTATTGTTCACACCCGCCGCCAAAACTTTAATTAGAACCTCACCCGGGCCAACACTCGGCGTCGGCACTTCTTTGTAGACAAGTTTGTCGTACCCGCCATTGCCAGTAGTGACAATTGCTTTCATGTTCGAAGTACTACTAATCGATTAGTGCATCGGCGCGCAAACCCGCGCGCTCAAGATGTATTGGCAGAACCCTTCCATAAAGTTCTTTTGCGCGCTGTGGGCTACTCACCATGCCCGGTTCAGAAACATAACTGAAAATTGCGACATACCGCTTTCGTCTTCCACGTAGTGGCGCAACTCGATGCAATGAGTAACGACCTTTGAAGATTTGCAAATCTCCTGGCTCAAGGCGCACCGTCTTGATCATTGACTTGTCACCGTCGAGAACTCGTTCGACTTTTTCATAATTCTCGTCAGTCAAAGATCGCACCATCGGGCTGTATTCGAACTCGCCACCAGACTCTGCTTTCTGAATCGCCAGAGTTACCGTGAAATTATTCGTATCAAAATGCCATGGAAACCCACCACCCTCTTCTGCGAGGTTCACGACTACGTCAGCCAAAGGGTCGGCGTATGGAAAAAACTTGTCTTCTTGTAAAACTTCTTTGATGAAGGGCGAGAATGCCGGCCACTCAAAAATCGCACGCAAGATACTGTCAGCGCCAAGATTGTCGGCAGGAACGAAGGCGTTAGACCGATCGTAAAACCTGCGAAGCGGATGTGAACTTGAAAGGTCTTCACGGTCGGGCAAAAAATATGGGTTAGTTCGGGTGAAGTTTCTGTGGCTGAATTTCTCGACTCGGTCGCACTCGGCAACCAATTCGGCAATTTTTTCGGCCCGAACAAAGCCTTTGAGAACCGCGCAACCATCAGCATTGATCAGAGCCTGTGCGCTTGTGAGCAGGTCACGGCGCTCTTGACAGTCGCGGTCTATTGGATATCGATCAAGATCTACAAAATCGGCTACGGAAATAAAAATCGCAGACATATATAGGTCTAATAATAGACAAGTCGCCGTCTTGGCGATTTAAGTCGTAAAGTCAATGAGGCAATGGATCTCAAAATCGCATCAGGTTCGGCTAACACCGAAGAACGCATTGCAATTGACTCACTGCTTGGTGCGCCGTCTGAAACGTCTCATGGCGCAAAACGCGACGAAACAGGTTTGCGAGTCGCACATGGCGGTGAAAGTCTTCGCAAACTGCGGCACTTACTTTTGCCGACGCTACACAGCGTCAATGATCGCGTCGGATATATCAGTCGTGGTGCAATTAACTACATTTCTCAGCGTCTTGATGTCGCTCCCGCTGAAATTTATGGTGTTGCCACTTTTTACGCGTTATTTGACACCAATGAACGACCTGCGCGCCAGGTTCATGTGTGCATCGATCTCGCGTGTCGCGCCGCTTCAGGATGTACAGAAGAAACCTTGCCAGAAGGCGCAATTGCGTCACCGTGTCTTGGCACTTGCGAGCGGGCGCCATCAGTATTAGTGATTGAAACTGGCGTCACGGTGCGTCAAGAAGTTCTTGCACCAGCGACTAAAACTCAAATTGCAGAACTTGTCGCCGGAAAACCAGCACCCGCCGAGCAGTCAATTGCGCAAGCCGCGCCACAGACGCCAGACCCGTCACTCGTTCTGCTCTCTCGAATCGGAGTTGTTGACCCATTGAGCATCGACGACTACGTCGCACACAATGGCTATGCGGCATTGCGCAAAGCGTTCGCAATTGGTGCCGAAAAAGTAATCGATGAAGTTACGGCATCTGGCTTGGTTGGTCGTGGCGGTGCGGCGTTTCCAACGGGCAGAAAGTGGGCCGCAGTTGCGTCTCAACGAGTAAAAACCCGCTATCTGATTTGCAACGCCGACGAATCTGAACCCGGCACATTCAAAGATCGAGTTTTGCTTGAAGGCGACCCGTTCGCTTTGATCGAGTCAATGACGATCGCCGCATTCGCAACGGGATCTCAACATGGCTATATCTATCTTCGTGGCGAGTATCCACGAGCACTCAAAAATTTGAATAACGCCGTAGAGGTCGCACGAAACAAAAAATATCTCGGTGACAACATTCTCGGCTCGGGCTTTAACTTTGACATCACGATTTTTAGAGGTGCGGGCGCATACATCTGTGGCGAAGAAACAGCAATCTTCAATTCAATCGAGGGATACCGAGGCGAACCACGCAACAAGCCACCGTTCCCCGTCGAAGTTGGTCTATTTGGTAAACCAACGGTCGTTAACAATGTTGAAACCCTCCTCAACGTGTTGCCGATCATCAACAACTCTGGCGAAAAATATGCATCGTGGGGCTCAACAGGCTCGAAAGGCAAAAAACTTTTCTGCGTTTCTGGCGCTGTTAAAAAACCAGGTGTTTACGAAGTCACATTCGGTGTCACGTTGCGTCAGTTAATCGATCTCGCCGGCGGACTTAAATCTGGGTCATCCATGCAGGCCGTGCTACTCGGTGGCGCCGCTGGTGGCTTCGTCGGCCCACAAGATTTAGATCTTGAACTTACCCTTGAAGCAGCCCGAGAAGCAGGCACAACACTTGGCTCCGGTGTTGTAATGGTTCTTGATCAAAGTGTCAACATGCTTGATCAGCTGCAAAGAATCGCGGCATTTTTTCGCGACGAGTCGTGCGGTCAGTGCGTGCCATGCCGAGTCGGCACAGTTCGTCAACAAGAGGCGCTCGCCCGTTTGGTTAGGTCACAGAGTGCCAGTGACACGGCGATCGACCTTCAGCTTTTGCGCGATCTCGGTCAAGTAATGCGCGACGCCAGCATCTGCGGTCTGGGTCAAACAGCACACAATGCCATCGACTCTGCCCTCACCCGACTTAAGGTGTTTTCAGCATGAGCACACAAGTGACAACCGGTCTTCAGGTACGCAAGAGTGTCGAACTCACGATTGACGGCAAAAAAGTTACTGCACCCGAAGGCTCTACCCTTCTCGATGCTTGCCGAGCTTCTGGCAAAGAAATTCCGACTCTTTGTTTTGGTGACACGATCACGCCAAAAAATGCTTGTCGCGTCTGCATGGTCGAACTCGAAGGCTCACGCACTCTCGTGCCGAGTTGTTCTCGTAAGGTTGAGGCCGGAATGGTTGTCAAAACCGACACCGAGCGCACGACCCACAGCCGCAAACTCGTGCTTGAACTTCTCGGTTCGTCAGTCGACTTGTCGTTGACAAAAAATGTTGCAAAGTGGAATGACAACTACGACGCCGAACCCTCGCGGTTTGGCGCTCCTTCTTATAACCATGGCAAACGCGACGACGCAATAACTGGCCATCATCATGCACCTGACGGTCAAACTGCCGAAACGGTTCACCAACCCGTCAAAATCGACAACGCGCTCTATGTTCGCGACTATTCAAAATGTATTTTGTGTTACCAATGCGTTGACGCATGCGGCGAGCAGTGGCAAAACACTTTTGCGATCACAACCGCTGGTCGTGGCTTTGACGCCAGAATTTCGACAGAGTTCGCCGTCGATTTGACAGATTCGGCTTGCGTTTATTGCGGCAACTGCATTCAAGTTTGCCCTACCGGCGCGCTGATGTTCACCTCAGAATATGAGATGCGCGAGGCCGGCACCTGGCGAGAAGAAGAACAAACTCAAACTGACACCATCTGCCCCTACTGCGGTGTTGGCTGCTCATTGACTCTGCATGTTCAAGACAACACGATCGTTAAAGTCACTTCACCGAGCGACCATTCGGTGACGCACGGCAACTTGTGCATCAAAGGACGCTTCGGCTTTCAGCATGTGCAAAATACTGACTAAATGAACTCGCTCAACAAGCGCCTCGAAATTGTTGACATTTCGGCGCTCACGAGCGCATCAAACCCGAATTACGACGACACTGCAGGCGAACTTTATGCTGCGCTGAGCGAAATCGGCTTCGCAATCATCGTCAATCATGGTGTTGAAGAAAAAGTAATCGACGATATGCGCCAAGCAGTTGCGACAGTTTTTGACGCACCCCGTGAAGTATTGCTGCAAGACATGGTGGTCAAAGGCAACTATCGCGGCTTCGTGCCGCTTGGCTATTTCACTCCGAACTCGGGCAAAGGCAAAGCCGATCAATACGAAGCCTGGAAACTGCACAACGAAACCGACCCAGCCGACCCGATCTGTCAGGCGAGCTCGCTTTACGGTCCAAACAAATGGCCGCGCATCAACGTCGACATCAAGACACCTGTGATGAAATATTGGCAAGCATTGACACTCGTCAGCGAACGTCTGATTGTCGCGCTCTGCTCACAACTTGGCGTAGACGCCCAAATAATTTTGTCATGCATGACCAACCCTCTAACCAACATGACTCTTCTTAACTACCCGCCGATGCCGCCACAAAGCGACAACTGGGGCATACATCCGCATAAAGATTTCAACTTGTTGACATTGCTCGCTCACGACCCAATTGGCGGTCTCGAAGTGCGCAATCGCATGGACGAATGGATTAGCGCCGAATGCCCCACGAATGGTCTCGTTCTCAATGTCGGCGACATGCTCGAACTTTGGAGCGGCGGTCGTTTGATCTCGACGCCACACCGAGTTTTCAACAAATCCGGCAAACCCCGACAATCATTTCCATATTTTTCAAAACCTAGATTCGATGTGGTGGTCGAGCCACTACTAGAGCCAATCGAAGGTTTTGATCGGCTTCCTTTGCATGTCGGCACGTCTGCGGCCGATATCTGGTACTCGAATTGGCCAGACACAGTTTCGACAGACCCTGCGCAAGTTCTCGGCGAATACAGTTCATCGTGACGAAACACAAACGAGCCCGTAGTTTTGAGCCAAACGCCGACAACACCGTTACTACTGAAACTGGTCACGTAGCCCATCGCGACTTAGTCGATCACTCAAGACGACTTGTTAAAAACTTCTATAAAGTTGGCCAACACGTCTGGTGCTTGGTGGGCAACGGTCTCTCAAACCAAACATTTATCGACGCGCCCGATGGCGTCATTGCAATCGATACCGGTGAATCGAACGAAGAAATGCGTGCGGCAATTGCTGAACTGCGATTTCACACAAAAAAACCGATTGTCGCAGTGCTCTACACACATTTTCATTATGTCGCTGGCACAAAAGCAGTGCTCGACGACTCACCAGAAACGAAAGTCGAAATTTACGGCCACAGCAAAATCGCCTATAACCGTGTTCGCACCGCAACCGAGATCGCGCCAAGTTATAACCGTGGTTTAGTCGAGCAATTTGCTATCACGCTGCCCCCAGATGGCCCAGACGGCAACGTTAATGTTGGGCTCGGTCGCTTCTATCGCAACCCCGAACACAAGACACAGACAAACGGATTCATCAAACCAGCACACACATTCGACAAACCCTGCACGATCAAAGTCGCGGGACTCGAAGTTGAAGTTACTCCGGCACCGTCTGACGCCGACGACTCGGTTACATATTGGTTTAAGTCACTTGGCTGCGCGGTCAACAATCTCGTTTGGCCGGTGCTTTTCAATGTGTTTGCGATTCGCGGTGAAGAATACCGCGACCCGCAAATCATGCTCGAAGGCATCGATCATCTACTTTCGCTCAATCCAACACACCTTGTCGGCGCTCATGGCATGCCCATAAGCGGAAACGCCGAGATTATGCGACGAGTCACGAGATATCGAGACTCGATTCAATTCTTATGGGATCAAACCGTTCGCTTGACTAATCGTGGCTACACCAGCACTGAACTCGGACATGAAATTCGTCTTCCCGATTTTTTTGACGAAGACAACCTGACATCAGAGTTTTATGGCGTCACAGAACATCATGTGCGACAGATTCGTGCTGGGTTACTCGGCTGGTTCGACGGCGACCCAGCAAACTTGTTTCCGTTGCCAAGAGAAGAACATTCAAACCGAATGATTACTGGTTTCGGTGGTCGAGACATCGTGCGACAAAAAGCAACCGAAGCAATCGACAGCGATGACTTGCGTTGGGCATGCGAACTTAGTTCGTGGCTGGTTAACAGCACCGAAGTTGAAGACCTCGACAAACTCTTGCTGGCTAAGACGCTTCGGCTCATCGCCCAACGTACAACTGCCGCCAACATTCGAAACTGGTGTCTTGCGCGCGCTAGACACCTTGACGGCACTTTTGACCTCACGCGATTCAATCAACATCGATTGTCGCGCAAACAGATTTTGTCGTCAACAAGCGAAAATCTAGTCAGCATTTTGCGAGTACTTCTCGCACCTGAACGCGCATCTGAAATTGACACTCACATTTGTTTTAGTTTTACTGATCGTCAGCAAACTGGCTTGCACATCAGAAACTGCGTCGCCTGCCCAACTGACGGCAACGGCAGCGACATCACAGTTAAATGCAACATCGAGACATGGGCCGACATTTTGGCTGGCGATCTTGCACTTTCGGTTGCGCTTAGCCAAAATAAACTGACCGTCAAAGGCGACACGCATGAGTTAAAGCATGCACTTCAAGTATTTGATATCAAAAATTTGCAGTCATGACAAAACTTCCACACTCAACCCCAAAATTCGAAGGCGAAATTGCCAAGACAATTCCTGAGTCAACACCGAGAAAGTTAACTAATCCCCAAGCGCCGCAAAATGCGCCGAACATCTTGCTGATAATGCTCGACGATGTGGGGTTCGGCTCATTTGCAAACTTTGGCGGACCAGTCGATACGCCCGGTCTTGACAAAGTCGCAAAATGTGGTCTGATTTACAACCAATTTCATACAACGGCTCTTTGCTCGCCAACTCGTGCTGCCCTATTAACGGGCCGCAACCATCACTCAGTTCACATGGGCGGCATCACCGAAATAGCCAACTCGTTTCCCGGCTATGACAGCGCAATCCCACCCGAGTCAGCAACAGTTGCTCAGGTTCTGCGGATGTCTGGCTATAGCACGGCATGTTTCGGTAAATGGCATTTAACACCATCGTGGGAGCAAAGCCCCGCGGGGCCGTTTGATCGATGGCCAACTGGTCTCGGTTTCGATCGCTTCTACGGCATCATGGGCGCCGAGTCTTCGCAATATGAGCCACCCGTATACGACCAGACAACACCGATCTCACCACACCTCGATAATCCCAATTATCACTTGACCGAAGATCTTGCCGACCAAGCAATCAATTGGATGCACCGTCAAAAAGCCTCTTCACCAAACAAACCCTTCTTCTGTTACTTCTCAACTCCCGCAGTTCACGCACCACATCATGTGCCCAACGAATGGATCGAAAAATATAAAGGCAAATTCGATGGCGGCTGGGACAAACTCCGTGACGAGATTTATCAGCGCCAATTAAAACTCGGTGTCATTCCACCCGACACTGCATTGACAACTCGACCCGAGCAAATCCCGTCATGGGATGACTATCCAGAGCGTTACCGACCGATCGCCAGAAAACTAATGGAAATATTCGCCGGCTTTCTCGCCCACACAGATGCGCAAATCAAACGAGTGATCGACGCATTAGATGAACTTGATATCGCCGATAACACTTTGGTTATTTACATCACGGGCGACAACGGCGCATCTGCAGAGGGCACAATTCACGGCGCATGGAGTGCGCCGTCGTTTCAGAACGGCGTACCCGAAGATCCCGAGTGGCTTCTCGAACACATCGACGATTTCGGCACGGCGAAATGCGAAAACCACTTCAATGTCGGTTGGGCATGGGCGCTCGACTCACCATTTCAGTGGATGAAACAAGTTGCGTCTCACTTTGGTGGCACGCGCAATGCTCTAGCAATTTCGTGGCCGAAACAAATTGAAGCAAGCAACGAATTGCGCTCGCAATTTCACCATGTCATCGATATTGCGCCAACGATTTACGAAGTTGCAGGCATAACCCCACCAGATTTCGTCAATGGCATCGAACAAATGCCGATACATGGCACTTCGATGAAATATTCGTTTAATAATGCGAGCGCAGCTAGCACTCATAAATCGCAGTATTTCGAGATCTTGGGCAACCGCGCCATCTACGACAATGGTTGGATCGCATCATGTTTTCATGGTCGATTGCCATGGATTCGTCTGCAGGGTTTCGAGTTTGACGGACCACAAGAACGCTGGGAGCTCTACAACATCGAAAATGACTTCTCGCAGGCGGTAGATCTTGCAGCCGAGCAGCCAGAAAAACTCAAACATCTTCAAGAATTGTTTGATCAACACGCCAATCAATACGGCATTTACCCGCTTCGCGACCCAGGCTCACCGCGACATGGCGAGTTCTCTGTCCCCCACTCGTTAGCCGGGTTCACCAAAATCAGATACACGACAGCGCACACCCGCATGCCCGAGAGTTCTGTATTGAATTTAAAGAACTGCTCGTATCGCATCAGCGCAGAAATCGAAATCACCAGCAAATCAAATCACGGCGTTATCGCATGTCAGGGCGGCAACATGGCTGGTTGGTCGCTATATCTTGACGACAAAACACGACCGATCTTTCATTACAACTGGTTCGGACACGAGCACACTTCGTTCGCGGGCGTCGAACCACTTGGCATTGACAAACATTTGATTGAAGTCTCATTTGCCTATGACGGCGGCTTTGGCGCAGGTGGTGTTGTTTTGATGCGAGTTAACAAGTCTGAAGTTGCAACAGGCCGAATTGAAAAAACTGTGCCACTTGTTTTCTCGATGAGCGGCGAAACTTTCGATGTTGGCATCGATACGGGTTCACCAGTTGGTCCTTATCCACACGATTATGAGTGCACGGCAAAAATATTTGGTGTAACTCTCGAAAAGCTAGATGAACCACAAAAAGACGTTCAAGAAAAAATGCGCGTAGGTGAATTTCGCGCGAGTCTCAGCACGCAATAAGAACTAAGACGCTGTGAGCTCGAGGCGCTTGCGCACTGCGTCGCGAACTTGGGCGTCAAAACTTCGCACATGAGCCGCCGAAAGTTTGTAGACGAGTTCGCTGTCGCCAGATTCGAGCGCATCAAGAATCTCGTCGTGTTCGTCGAGAGCGTGACCCATGTCGGCAACATCTGACAGATACATGTGCCACAGCCGATCGCTTTGTGCATACAAAACATCGAGCGTGTCAGTTAGAAAGCGATTACCTGCCGCTTCCCAAACAATCTCGTGACATTGCGCGTCGAATTGAATTTGGTCTTGCGCCGTTTTCGCACTTTTCTTTGCTTTGTCCAAAACTTTTCGCATTTGTTGCCAATGTTCGCCAGTGCCACGTTCACATGCCAAACGCGCCACATAGGGTTCAAGAATTGCGCGAGTTTCATACAGCGTCGACAATTCGGCAATTTCAATGTTTGAAACGATCATTCCCCTACGCGGAATCACGACCAAGAACTGATCGCGGGCCAAGCGCTGCAATGCCTCGCGAATCGGGGTTCGACCAATTTCAAGTTGCTCTTGCAACTCGTCTTCGCGAACGACCGCCCCAGGAGTCAATTCAAGGCGCACGATCATGCCTCGAATCAGCCGATACGCCTGCTCACTCAAAGACTCTTTAGCCATTTGGTTTTAATCCTACACGTCTGATATCGTGATGATATATCACCAAATTAAATACGTGAAAATAGTGGGGCAAAAATGAGCGAGTTTCCAAAGTCGGCAAAGTGTGTAGTCATCGGCGCGGGCATCGTCGGCAACTGTTTGGTGGGGCATCTTTCAAAACTCGGTTGGAAAAACATGGTGCAAATAGACAAAGGTCCGTTGCCAAACCCAGGTGGCTCGACTGGTCACGCATCGAACTTTATTTTTCCGACTGACCACAACAAAGAGATGGCTTTGTTGACCCTCGCCTCTCAACAGCAATACATCGAGCTCGGCATGAACAACA